>VMHT01005626.1_pt1 | contig 24077 bp, 29 predicted proteins | sample 4693611 | NCBI WGS metagenome assembly VMHT01 (sample SAMN12280063, study PRJNA550983) | marine metagenome | isolation source: seawater sampled from same location over 5 years 0.02-0.2 micron viral filtrate | place: USA: collected off the coast of southern California halfway between the port... ...
TCCCGGTTGGATTTCTTGACGTTAGCCGCCAGCAGGCTGAAATGGCGGTCCGTCTCGCGGCGCAGCTCGGGCGAAGCGGCGAGCGATTGCTTGCGCCAAATTGGGGTGAACTTGGTGATATAAAGCGCCTGAAGCGCTGCCACGCCCAGCATGAGTGCGATGCCAATCATGCCGTAAGTCGTTGTCGGCCCTTGGACCAGCGCAAAGGCGGCGGCCAGCAGCAGCGCCAGACCAAGGAATTGCTCACGTGGAAAGGCCAGCCCCCGGATCGCCCCGAAAGGCAGCTTGCTCAGCGGCAGCAGGCTGCACAGTATCAGTAGCCCTGCCAGCCCCCAGATCATCCAGTCCAATGCCGTTTCCAAATCCATCCCCCGGCGCAAAGCGCCTTTTTAACAAAGAGAAACAGGGCGCCGAAGAATCCGACGCCCTGTCACGTTAACACATCCTTGTGGCGAAAGTTCCTTCCGCCACACCGCCCTGAAGGGGCTTAGCCCTTGGCCTTGTCTTCATCCTCGTCGTCTTCATCGGTGCTCTCTGGCAGCGAGAAGAAGCTGTCGGCGTCGGAGTAATCGCCCTTGGAATGATCATCTTCCTCTTCGTCGTCCGTGCTGTTGCCGGAGAGGGTGAAGGTCTCCAGACCTTCGATGGCCGTGGGGATTTTGGGCTCGTTGTCCATGCCGAGGCTCTGCTCAGTCGACACCAGCTTGCGGCGCTCGTCGTCGTTCATCACTTCGCCCGCAGCGGCCTTTTTCGCGGCGGCCTTTTGCACGGCGGCGTCAAGCTCGGACTGCTTACACAGGCCCAAGGCAACCGGGTCGATCGGCTGGATATTGGAAATGTTCCAGTGCGTGCGCTCACGAATCGCTTGGATTGTCGGCTTGGTGGTACCCACCAGTTTGCTGACCTGACCATCGCTAAGCTCGGGGTGGAACTTGACCAACCACAAGATCGACGCCGGACGGTCCTGACGTTTGCTGAGCGGGGTATAGCGCGGGCCGCGACGTTTCTCTTCGCCCTCGGCGGCGGCGTTGAACTTGAGCTTCAGCTTGTGCAGCGGATTGTCCTGCGCCGCGTCGATCTCTTCTTGAGTGAGCTGGTTGTTGGCAACCGGATCAAAACCCTTCACGCCCTGCGCCACGTCGCCATCGGCGATGCCCTGCACTTCCAATTCATGCATGCCGACGAAATCAGCGATCTGCTTGAAGCTGATGGTGGTGTTGTCCACGAGCCAGACGGCGGTGGCTTTGGCCATAATCGGTTTTGCCATGTCACTCTCCTAAAAACGCAATTTTCCCGTCGCCTGAAAGGCTGTCCTGCTTGGCAGAACGGTCTTCATTGTCGGGGAAGTTGCGGGCTGTATACTGGCTCAAACGTCATAAGGAAAGACCCAATGCGGCCACTGCGCGCCTGTCTGCTGATCCTCGGGCTGCTTGCCCCCGCCCCCTCTCTGGCCGAGGGGGAGCGTTCGGGTGAATTCGACTATTACGTCATGTCCCTGTCATGGTCGCCCAATTGGTGCGAATTGACCGGCGACGCGCGGCAGTCTCCGCAATGCGATGCGGATAAGGACCACGGCTGGACCCTGCATGGGCTTTGGCCACAATTCACGCGCGGGTATCCGTCCTATTGCCAAAGCGGCCAGCGCCCGCCCAACCGCGCACAGACCGGGGCAATGGCCGATATCATGGGCACCGGGGGCTTGGCATGGCATCAATGGAAGAAACACGGCTCTTGCAGCGGGCTGGATTCGGCGGATTATTTTGCCCTCTCACGAGAGGCCTACGCCCGCATCAACCGCCCCGAGGTCTTTCGCAAGCTCGACCGCGCCGTTTCCCTGCCCGCCTCCGTGGTAGAGGAGGCATTCCTCAAGGCGAACCCCGACCTGACCGCACAGGGGATCACCATCACCTGCAAGCAAGGCCACATCCAAGAGGCGCGCATCTGTCTGTCTCGCAGTCTTGAGTTCATCCCCTGCGGGCCAGACGTTCGGCGGGACTGTACGCTTGATAACGCCCTGTTCACCCCTCTGCGCTAAACCCATCGGCGCGGGTATCTGGACGAAAACGGGAGAGGCGTAATTTCCTCCCCCGCATTCAATGCCTTTCGGCTCTCTCTCCAACACGGGTGGCTGGCGTCCCGGCCACCCGGGCTATCAGTAAACGAATTACTGGTTAACACTTCGTTACTGATTCAAATTTTATTGGTCTGCCTCGGCGTCCAGCGCGCCACCGACCTTTAGAACGATCTTGCCGATATGGCCGCTGGCCTCCATCCGGCGGTGCGCGTCATTCGCCTCGGACAGGTCATAGGTGCTGTCCATCACCGGGGCGACGCGGCCCTGCTCCAACAGGGGCCAGACGTTTTGCAAAAGCTCCTCTGCAATCCGCGCCTTGGCCAGATCGCTTTGCGGGCGCAGGGTCGATCCGGTCATGGTCAGGCGGCGGGTCATCAGCGTGACAAAGTTCACCTCCTGTTTGGCGCCCTGCAGGAAAGCGATCTGCACCAGCCTGCCATCTTCGGCCAAAGCCTTCAGGTTGCGGTTGATATAGCTGCCCCCGACCATATCGAGAATCACATCCGCGCCGCCCTCGGCCTGCAGCACGTCAACGAAATCCGTATCCCGATAGTTGATCGCCACTTCGGCCCCCAGCTTCATGCAGGCCGAGCATTTGCTATCCGTGCCCGCGGTCACAAACACCCGCGCACCCAAAATGCGCGCCAGTTGGATCGCCGTGGTGCCGATGCCGGAAGATCCGCCGTGGATCAGCACTTTCTCCCCAGCCTTAAGCCCGCCCCGCATGAAGAGGTTGGACCAGACGGTAAAGAACGTCTCGGGCAGGCAGGCCGCTTCTTTCAGCCCCATGCCTTCGGGGATCGGCAGGCAATGCGCGGCGGGGGTGGCCACATATTCGGCATAGCCGCCGCCGGGCAGCAGGGCGCAGACCAGATCCCCCGGTGCCAGTGTCGTCACGCCGGGGCCGACCTCGACCACCTCGCCCGAGGCCTCCAGTCCCGGCAGATCGCTGGCGGTGGCCGGCGGCGCATATTTGCCCGCACGTTGCAGCGCATCGGGGCGGTTCACCCCGGCATAGGCGACCTTGATGATGACCTGCCCATGTTTCGGTTGGGGCCGCGGGCGGGTGGTGCCCTGAAGAACGTCCGGACCGCCGGGTTCGGTGATTTCGATTGCACGCATGGTCTCTGTCATGTCTGAAGTATCCTCGGGTCTGGTTTTGCCGCAGCCTAACGGGCGGCCCCGGGGCGTGCACCCGGAATTTGAAGCCCGACGGAAGTGGGAGAAGGCGGATGCGCGCGCAAGGCAATTTCAGATGGCATCAGGACGCGCGGCTTTTCGCGGGACAATCGGAAGTGCCCCGCGCGCCCGAAGGCCAGCGCGACAGCTTCCGCGCCCTGCCCGCAACCCCGACCTTCGACGCGCTGACGGCCCTTACCACAGCGATCAGCCAGCAGGCCCCCTTTTGCCTCAGCGACCGCCCTCTGCCCGATGACATCGCCTGCCCGCCCGGCGCATTCCTTACCCTCACCGGCGGCGCGTCCGGCCAGCCCAAGGCCGTGCGCCGCAGCCAAACCTCTTGGATCGCCAGCTTTGACGTGAATGCCTACCGCTTTGCGCTGAGCAGTGGCGATAGCGTTGCTGTGCTGGGCCATCTCAGCCACTCCCTGTCGCTCTATGCCGTGCTGGAGGCGCTGCACCTCGGCCTTGACGCGCATGTCTTGGCGGATCAATCTCCCCGGAGACAGTCGGTATGTGTTGCCGAGGCGGGGGCGACGATCCTCTATGCCACGCCGACGCAATTGCGGCTGCTCGCGCGGGGTGCAGCCGCGCCACTGCCTTCGCTGCGTCTGGTTCTTTGTGGCGGCGGCGCGCTCGACGCGGCCACGCGGGCGGTGGTCAAAGGGCTCTGCCCCGAGGCTGCGGTGCCTGTCTTCTATGGCGCGGCCGAGACGAGCTTTATCACTCTGGCCGATGCGCATACCCCCGAAGGGTCCGTCGGCCGCCCCTACCCCGGCGTCAATCTCCGCCTTTTGGATAGGGCGGGGCGGCCCACCTCTGATGTGGGCGAGATTTGGGTGCGCAGCCCCTACCTTTTCGACGGTTACGCTTTGGGAAGCAGCACCGACACCCGTTGGCAGGATGGGTTTGTGACGGTGGGTGAAATAGGCGAATTGGATGCCGACGGGCATCTGTGGATCAAAGGACGGCGACAACGGATGGTGCAGATCGCCGACCAAATGGTCTTCCCCGAAGCGGTGGAGACGGTGATCGCCGCGCATACACGCCTGCCCTGCGCGGTTCTGCCCCGCGAAGACGCACTGCGGGGGCAGCATCTGGTTGCGGTGGTTGAAACTGCCGCAAAAGAACTGTCCGCCGAAGAGATCATCGCCAATTGCCGCGCAGCACTTGGCACGCTGGCCGCCCCGCGTCGCGTCTTTTTTAACTCTGATCTGCCACTGCTCCCCTCGGGCAAGATCGACCTTAACGCCCTCTCCAACTGGCTGGAGGGTCAAATATGACCAGCGCCTACATCATTTCGGCCTGCCGCAGCCCGGTTACCCCGCGCGGCGGAGCCTTGGCGCACCTCTCGCTACCCGACCTCGCCGCCCCCATCCTCACCGCTGCATTGACCCGCGCAGGCATCGCGCCGCGCCAAGTTGATGAGGTGATTTGCAGCACCGCCCTTGGCCCCGGCGGCAACCCGGCGCGCAGCATCGCGCTGGCGGCGGGACTGCCTGAACATGTCGCGGGTCTCAGCATCGACCGGCAATGCGCGGGGGGCTTGGATGCGCTGGCCTTGGCGCGGCAGATGATCCTCAGCGGTGCGGCGGATATCGTCGTGGCGGGCGGCGCGGAAAGCTATTCCCGCCAACCGCTGCGCTACCGCACCTTTGCCGATAGCCGCCCGCCCGAAGCCTATACGCAAGCGCCCTTCACCCCGTGGCCCGAACGTGATCCCGACATGACCGATGCCGCCGCAGCGCTTGGCCGGTCGCAAGGCATCTCCCGTCAGGCGCAGGATGAGTGGGCCGTGGAAAGCCACGCGAAGGCACGCGCGCATCTGCCGTCCGAAACAGAGCTGGTGCCACTTGCGGGATCCGGGACCGATACCTTTACCCGCCGCCTTAGCCCCGCGCTTTGCCGGCGTGCCAAGGTACTTTCAGGTGACATCACCGCCGCCAATGCCGCCGTCGCTGCCGATGCAGCGGCCTTTTGCGTCGTTGTCTCAGACCGAATGGCGGCTGAGCTCACCGTGCCAAAAATCGAACTCATCGCCACCGCTACCAAGGGCAGCAAACCCGAAGAGCCGGGGTTGGCACCACTGGTGGCGATTGGCGAAGTCTTTCGCCAAACGGGATTAACCGCCAGCGATCTGACCCTCGCCGAGATCATGGAGGCCTATGCCGTGCAGGCCATCGCCTGCGCCACCGGCGCGGGGGTCGCGCCACAGATCGTCAACATCGGCGGGGGTGCCTTGGCACGCGGGCATCCGATTGGTGCATCGGGTGCGATCAACGCGGTGCGGCTCTGGCATGAATTGGTGGCGCGGGGGTCGGGCACCGGATTGGCGGCGATTGCCGCAGCCGGGGGGATCGGCTCTGCCGCGCTGATGCGACTGTAGCGGCCCGCCCCCTTTTGGGGGAGCGGGCCAATCGTTTTAGCTGCGCGACAACACGCTTGCGGGGCGTGCCTTGGCCAGACCGGAGGTGATGAAACCTGCCAGAACGGCTTTGATCAGGTCACCGGGGATGAAGGCTTGGACCAGCAGGGTCGCCTCAAGCAGCGTCTTGTTCAGCGTCATCATCATGCCGAAGATACCAAAGGCATAGACCACAAGGATGCCGCCCAAGACGGCCGAAACCCCGGCAGCCAGACCCACCGGCGCGTTGCGCCACTGGTCCATGATAAAGCCAGTCACAAAGGCACCGATCGGGAAGCCAACGAGGAAACCAACGGTCGGCGAGGCAAAGACGCCCAGACCGCCACGGCCTCCGGCCAAAAGCGGCAGACCAAGCGCCACCAGTGCCACGAATAGCAGTGCGGCAAGACCGCCGCGCCATGCGCCCAGCACTGTGCCACAGAGCATGACACCCAGCGACTGCGCCGTGATCGGCACACCGAAGCCAAGCGTGAATTTCGGGATCAGGCCCAATGCCGCAATCAGCGCGGCGAAGAGGGCGATCATTGTCAGATTGCGTTCCATTGAGAGGGTCCTTGAATTAAAGTTCCCAATGCCTAGGCCAGCCCTCTTCCCCGGTCAAGCAATCACAGCCCGCCCCGCGCGCGCAGCGCCTCGGCCACATGTTCGGCGTCGTCGATGGCCAGCACGGTAAAGGGCATCACAATCCGCCAGCCCGCCCGTCTGCGCGACCGCGCGCGCCACGCCAGCGATAGCATCTGCCCTTTGGCCGCCAGCACCGGCGTGAAACGAACCACCAGCGCCACGGCCAACTCCAGACTGCGGGTTCGGACCCCAAAGCGGCGCAGCGGCGTGGCAAGCCAACGCACCACCGCCATCATATCGCTGAGTTTCGTGGTCATGGTCACAAGATTGGCCAGCCCCACCGCCGTGACCATGCGCAGCACGATGACAAGGCCCGCCTCTGCATCGCTGATCAGCACATGCCACAACAAGATCAGCGCCACAAAGGGCCAGAGCATCCGCAGCCGCCCCAAGCCGCCCTTTAGAAAAGCCCGCCCCGGCAGGGCGTAAAGCAGCAACATCCCGGCACAAAAGGCGATCTGCCAGACCGGATCTTCGACCCCGAATAGCAACAGTGTCGCCGCACAAAGCGCCCCCAGCTTGGCCCCCGCGGGCCAGCCGTGGGCGCGGGTCTCAACCGGCGAGGTCAGAGAGATCATCGTTCGCTCCCAGTTCTTTCATCCGGGTCTCAAAGGCGCGCAGCACCGGACGCGCGCTGCCCTGCTGCGCGACCTCGCCGCGCTCCAACCAGAGGATGTGATCGTAGCCCGCCACCGCTGCCGGATCGTGGGTGATATGCACCAGCGTCAGGTCGAGCCCGGCCAAGACCCGTTCAAGATGCAGCCGCGTGGGGATGTCGAGCCCGGCAAAGGGTTCGTCGAGCACCAGCACCCGTGGTTGCATCGCCAGAACCGCCATCAGGCAAACCAACTGCCGCTGCCCCTGTGAGAGCTGATGGATCGACGCCTGTGCCCAATGACGCTTCTCAAACTGACCAAGGATTGCCGCCACGCCCCGCGCCGCTTCGGCCTTAGATTGACCCATTTGCAGCAGGCCAAAGGCAATTTCTTCTTCCACAGTTGGGAAGATGATCTGATGGTCGGGGTTCTGGAAAAGGATGCCCACAGCGCCGATGGCGCGGCGGCGGTCACGGGCCACGTCGATCCCGCCGATCCGCACCTGCCCCTCATCTGCGGCCACCAACCCAGACAGAACCCGCGCGAAAGAGGTCTTACCCGACCCGTTGCGCCCCACGATGCCGATCCGCGAGGCATCTGACCTGAGGCTGACGTCGCGCAGCACCGGCGTGCCTGCGGGGGTGTAGCACACCTTTTCAATATCAATGAGCGGGAGCGTCTGGCTGGTCATCGGGGGCCTGTATGAAACCGGGTGCCCCGACCTAGCACCTGCCGGGCGGGCGGGGAAGCCCGCAGTTCGCCCGCAGGTTGCGTCAGCTCGGCGGCGTCCAGCGGCCCGGCAGATCAGGGTCCTGCTGCCCTCGCGGCGCTTTGATGTGGCTCAAAAGCCAGTTCGGCCCGGCCATCAGTCGGCTGAGCGTCGGGCTTTCGCGCACTTGGGCTTTGAGTTTTTCGATCTGCATCACATCGTCGATCCGCCGGTCCAAGAAAGACCACGTCGCCTGATGCCCCTCGCTGGCATCCCCCAGCCAATAGAGCAGCGTGGCAGAATAAACCCCAGACAGCGTGGCGCGTTTGCTGTACCAGTTAACATCATCCGATGTATCGCCGAGTGCAGTCCAGATTTTATCGCTGGTCTCCCAGATCAGGCCTGCCCCTTCGGGCGCGTGATGCGGCAGGGCGAAAAGCGTGCTGCCTCGGCGGATCGCCTCACGATCCCCGGCTTCGAGCCGCAGGCGCACGGCCTTGGCAATTCGGTCCCTGAACCGCATCTGTGATAGATCAGCCTGCGCCAAACCTTCCAACATCTTGGCATCGCCCCGCCGGTGATAGGCCACGGCCAGATCGACCGCCCCGCGCGGGCAAACCGCGCGCGCCAGCGCCGGGTCCAGACCGCTGTCCTTGATCGCGGCATTGAACGTCGCGGGCGACCAGCCGTCAAACGGCACATGCATCAATGCGGCATCAAGCAGCTGGTCCTTTGGGTCGGCCTTGGGCGGGGTCATGGCGGGCTCCTATCGGGGCGTGATGGGGTGGACAAAGGAGATATAGGCTGTTATAGGCCCATTTCCTGCAATTCCTTGCAACTTTATCCTAGAAAGGTGGTGACAACCACATGCAGGTTAGTGTTCGCGACAACAACGTCGATCAGGCCCTTCGGGCTCTGAAGAAAAAGCTACAGCGCGAAGGCGTTTTCCGTGAAATGAAGCTCAAGCAACATTTCGAGAAACCGTCCGAGAAAAAAGCGCGCGAGAAAGCTGAAGCGATCCGTCGTGCCCGTAAACTGGCACGGAAAAAAGCGCAACGCGAAGGTATGATGTAAATCATTCCCGCGACACGCAACAGATATAGAACCCCCGGTGCCGATGGCAGCGGGGGTTTTGTTTTGTGGGGGAGCGCAGCGGAGCCGGGCAACGCCAGACCGCGGGGTGGCGCTCGAAATCCCCCAATTAGGCAGTTTATGGTAGCTGCGCTTGGGAAATACCTCAGGACGGCACGACCTCAGCAAAGGCGCCAGCCCGTCCGGGCGGTCTGGCGCTGCCCGGCGGCCTTCGGCCTTGATTCCGGGCTGGCGGCGCGGCGGCGCAGATCGTGTGGAACCAACTACACCGGCAGTGCCGTCGTCTTACACACCGTCCTAAGCGCAAAACTCGACTGCATCTGCGCCACCCCCGGCAACCGCGCCAAATGCTGGCGATGGATTCGGGCAAAATCCTCGGTGTTCTCCGCCACGATCTTCAACAGGTAATCCGCCGTTCCCGCCATCAGATGACATTCCAACACATCGGGAATGCGCGAGACCGACTTCTCAAAGGCTTCCAACACCTCTTCGGCCTGCGCCTGCAGGGTGATCTCAACAAACACCGTGGTCGGCATATCCAGCTTGCGCGGGTCAAGCAGGGCGACATAATCGCGGATATAGCCCTCTTTCTCCAACCGCTGCACACGGCGATGACAGGCCGAGGGCGACAGATGCACCACGTCCGACAATTCGGCATTGGACATCCGCCCGTTGCGCTGCAAAGCGCGCAGAACACGCCGATCAATCTCATCCAAGGCCATATGCGCAATACTTTCGCGTCTAATTCCATTTCTACGCAATGATATTCGATTACCGCCCAGCTTGGCGACCCCAAATTCGCAGCGATATGCACGACGGCTGTGATAATCCTGTCCCACTACGGAGGAGGAGTGACCCCCATGAAAATCGGATGCCCGACAGAAATCAAACCGCAGGAATTCCGCGTCGGCCTGACGCCCAATGCCGCACAAGAAGCCATCGCCCACGGGCATGAGGTCATCGTGCAGGCAGGGGCGGGCGTCGGCGCGGGCTTTGAAGATGCGGATTACACCGCCGCAGGTGCCACCATCATCGACACGGCCAAGGAAATCTTTGCCAGCGCCGATATGATCGTCAAGGTGAAGGAGCCACAGGCGGGCGAACGCAAAATGCTGCGCGAAGGGCAATTGCTCTTTACCTATCTGCACCTCGCGCCCGACCCGGATCAGACGCATGATCTGCTGGCCTCGGGCTGTACCGCGATTGCCTATGAAACCGTGACCGACCGGAATGGCGGGCTGCCCCTCTTGGCGCCGATGTCCGAGGTTGCGGGGCGTCTTGCACCGCAGGTTGGCGCTTGGACGCTGCAAAAGGCCAATGGCGGACGCGGCGTGTTGATGGGCGGGGTGCCCGGTGTTGGCCCGGCCAAGGTTATGGTCATCGGCGGCGGCGTCGTCGGCACCCATGCCGCCCGGATCGCTGCCGGTATGGGTGCGGATGTGACTGTGCTTGATCGGTCGCTGCCCCGGATGCGCTATCTTGATGACATCTATGGCGGCACCTTCAAAACCGCCTATGCCAGCGCGGGCAACACCATCGAACTGGCACGCCAAGCCGATATGATCATCGGCGCGGTGCTGATCCCCGGTGCCGCAGCGCCCAAGCTGATCAGCCGCGCGCAACTGTCCGAACTCAAACCCGGCGCAGCGCTGGTCGACGTGGCCATTGACCAAGGCGGCTGTTTCGAGACCTCCAAGGCGACCACGCACCAAGACCCGGTTTATGAGGTCGACGGCGTCATGCACTACTGCGTGGCCAACATGCCCGGCGCCGTGGCGCGCACCTCGACCATCGCGCTTGGCAATGCCACCATGCCCTTCATGCTGGCACTGGCCGATAAGGGCTGGAAACAGGCCTGCGCGGATGACCCCCACCTCAAGGCCGGGCTCAACGTGCACGCGGGTAAGCTGACCTATGCCGCCGTGGGCGACGCGCTTGGGATCGACAGCATCACCGCAGATCAAGCCATCGCGGGCTAAACGCCACCGGTGAGACACGAAAGGCCCGCCAATCTGGCGGGCCTTTCTCATTCGATAGCGCCGCTTAGCGCGTTTTCAAAGCATCCCGAATTTCCAACAATACATCAAGCTGCGATGGACCGGTCTTGACCTCTGGCGCCACCTCATCAGGCTTTTCCGCAGCCGATTTCACGCGGTTCACCATCTTCACCAGGATGAAGACGACGAAGGCGATGATGAAAAAGTTGATCACGGCCATCAGGAACGAGCCGTAAGCAAAGACCGACGCGCCCGCCTCTCGGGCCTGCTCTAACGAGGCATTCGCGGGCACATCGCCCGACAGCACCGCGTAATTGTTGGTAAAATCCACCCCACCGGTGAAAAGCCCGACGATCGGGTTGATCAGGTCGGCCACCAGCGACGACACGATCGCCGTAAATGCCGCCCCGACGATGATACCAACGGCCATGTCCATGACATTCCCTTTGGCGATGAAATCCTTGAATTCTTGAATCACAGTTCTGTCCCTATTCCACGTCGCGCCGATATCCTCGCCGTCATACCCGATAGTTGGGACTGCGGCACATTGGGGTCAATAAAGTTTTCAGGTGAACCGCCCGATTTGCAGCTCCGGGCACGCCTATTGCCGAAAACAGACCCGCAAAAGCGCGCCATTGGCGCTGAAATCGGTACTCAGTCGCCCGCTTAGCTGTTCAGCCGCCGTCGCCATCAACAACCGCCCAAGGCCGGTGCTATCGGCACCCGACACGGCACCGTTATGCCCGCGACCATTGTCCCGACACTCCAAAAGCCAGCTCTCGCCCCCCTCCTGCCGACGCAGAGAAATCCTGATCTCTCCTGCCCGATCCCCGACAAAGGCGTGTTTGATCGAATTGGCCACGAACTCGCTCACGATCATGCCAAGCGCCGAGGCTTGCACGGCCTGCAACTCGCCCGGCTCGGCCTCGCAAAAGATGGTGACGTGATCCGGCGCGCTGGCGGCGAGAAGTTTGTTCAACTGCTCAAGGTAGGAAGAGGTTTGCACCTTGCCTCTGCCGCCCTGTCCCATCAATTCGCTGTGCAGCGATGCCACTGCCCCGAAACGCCGCTCTACAAGGGCGAGTACATCTTTCGCGTCGGGGTCTTGCACCTTGCGCGTCGCCATCCGCAGCAGTGACGCGATGGTCTGGAACGAGTTTTTCACCCGGTGGTCCATCTCGGCGCGCAGGGCGGCCTCGATGCGGATTTTCTTGCGCAGTTCCAACTGCATCATCACGTGACGCGACAGGGTTTGCAGCGCTTGGCGTTGGAAGTCGTTCAGGGTGCGCGGCTTGGTATCCAGCACGCAAAGCGTGCCGATCGGTTGGCCGTTCGGCGCGACAAGGTTCGCCCCGGCATAGAATTTCACCCGTGGGTCGCCCACATAGAGCGGGTTGTCCACGGTGCGCGAATCGGCCCCCATATCCGAAATCTCGGTAAAGCCCCCATCAATGATAGCGTGAGAACAGACCGATTGATCCAAACCGGTCTCCTGCGGCTCAAACCCCACACGGGCCTTGAACCATTGGCGTTTTTCATCAACCAGACTGATCAGAGAGACGGGCGTTTCGCAGATCTTGGACGCAAGCTCGACGATGTCGTCGAAATCCGCTTCGGCTTCGGTATCAAGAATATCATAGGAATAGAGCGTCTCAAGACGCGCGTCCTGCTCTGCGGGCGTGTCGGCTAAAATGGACCTTCTCCTTCCAAAGTTAACCCGCCACGCAACTTTGGCACGGCAGCGGGGGTCGGATTTGGCCTGCCTTTCGGGGGCAGATCAAGGCTGATGAACCTCCAGCTAGTGAAGGTTTAGCCCGCAAGGCAGCGGCGTCCACTACGCTGCCGAATCGATTCGCACTTAAGCCCTTGATAGATGTTAAATTTTAAGGCGGCTAGCCCCGCTGCCGCGTCACCCCGGCAGGGTACCGGTGAGCACATAGCGCAGAATCTCGACCACCTGAGCCGGTTCGGAGGCCACGGCCAGCGCCGCGGCATCGACTTCCTTTAGCGCATGGGCATGGTCGGGGCCGTGCAGGATGATCAGCGATTTGCCCAAAGCGGCGGCATAGCCCGCGTCAAAGGCCGCGTTCCACTGCTTGTATTGTTCGCCAAAGCGCACCACGACCACATCCGCTTCGGCAATCGCCTTGCGGGTGCGAATCGCGTTGATCTGCGCGCCCTTGCGGTCGTGCCAGAACTTGTCGGCCTCTTCCCCAAGGATCGCCACGCCGCAATCGTCGCTGGCGGCGTGGTCGGTGACCGGCGCGATGAAGGTCACCTCAAGGCTGCGCGCCCCTTCGATGATCTGTTCGCGCCAATCGGTGTGGATTTCACCGGAGAGATAGACTTTCATCGCTCGTCCTTTCGTTCAGCCGCGCAGCACGCCGCCCGTGGCTTTGGTCACTTTCTCGACAACCTTAGCACCGACGGCTTCGATGTCTGCATCCTTCAGCGTCTTGTCGCTGGGCTGCAGCCGCACAGTGATCGCGAGGGATTTCTTGCCCTCGCCAAGGCTGCCGCCGATGAACTCGTCAAAAACGCGCACGTCTTCGATGAGGTTCTTGTCGGCCCCCTTGGCCGCATTCACCAGCGTCAGCGCCTCGACATCCGTATCGACGACAAAGGCAAAGTCACGCTCGACCGCTTGCAGGTCACTGATTTGTAGTGCCGGGCGCGTGGCACCGGATTTGCGCGGCAGCGGCACTTCGGCGGGATAGATGGTGAAGGCCATCGCGGGGCCTTTGACGTCCATCGCGGCCAGCACGCGGGGATGCACTTCGCCAAAGATGCCGAGCACTTTTTTCGGGCCAAGGCAGACCTTGCCGTGACGGCCCGGATGCCACCAATCCGCCGCGCCGCGCAGGACCTGCACCTTGGCGGGCGCGCCGATGGCCGCCAGCACAGCTTCGGCATCGGCTTTGACGTCATAGACATCCACCGCCCGCGCCGCGCCATGCACGTCGCGCGGACCGGTGCGGCCCACCAGCAGGCCGCTGACCATGATCTGCTCTTCGCCCGGCTCGCCGCCGCTGAACGCGGGGCCGACCTCAAACAGCGCCATATCGGCAAAACCGCGCGCCTGATTACGGGCCGCGGCCTGCAACAGACCGGGCAGCAGATCGGGGCGCATGTGGCTCATATCCGACGAGATCGGGTTTTCCAGCCGTGTCTCATCCGTACCGCCGCCGAACAGCGCGGCAGAGGCTTGGTCGATGAAGCTGTAAGACACGCATTCGTTGTACCCAAGCGCCGCCGCCGTGCGCCGTGCGGTCACGACGCGCCGCTGCATGGGCGAGAGCACGGGGCGCGGCACGCCCGTTGTCAGACGCGGCAGCGGCTTGCCTTCGAGCTTGGTGAGCGACGCAATCCGCGCGACCTCCTCCACCAGATCGGCCTCGCCCTGCACATCGGGCCGCCAGCTTGGCACCTGCGCCATGTCACCGTCGAGCTGGAAGCCAAGCGCGGTCAGTGTCTGGCGCTGATCGCTCTCGGGGATCGTCATACCGACCAGCGACTGCACTTTGGCCGCGTCCAGCTTGTAGGCGCGGCGGGTGTCAGGCACTTGCCCTGCAACCACAACCTCAGACGCCTCACCGCCCGCGTGATCAAGGATCATCCGCGTGGCGTGTTCGATGCCATAAGGCGTCCACGCCGGATCAATGCCGCGCTCGAAACGGTAGCGCGCATCCGAGTTGATCTTGAGCGCGCGGCCCGCATAGGCGATCTGCACCGGGTCCCAATAGGCGCTTTCGACAAGGACGTTCACCGTGTCTTCGGTCACGCCTGTGGCCTCACCGCCCATGATGCCCGCGATGCTTTCCACGCCGCTGTCGTCGGAGATGACCATCTGCCCCGCTTGCAGGGTATAGGTCTTTTCATCCAGCGCAACGATCTCTTCGCCGCCCTTGGCGCGGTGAACGCGCAGGTTGCCTTTGACCTTATCGGCGTCAAAAACATGCAGCGGACGGTTGCGGTCGAAGGTGAAGAAGTTGGTCACATCGACAAGGAATGAGATCGGACGCAGCCCGATGGCGCGCAGGCAATCTTGCAGCCACTGCGGGCTTGGGCCGTTCTTCACACCCTTGATCACGCGGCCATAGAACACCGGGCAGCCGTCCAGCGTGTCATCGTCGATGCTGACAGAGATCGGCGCGGCAAAGTTACCTTCAACCGCATCGCAATCACGCGGCTTCAGCTTGCCCAAGCCCCGCGCTGCAAGGTCGCGTGCAATGCCGCGCACGCCGAGCGCATCGGGGCGGTTGGGCGTGATGGCGATCTCGATCACCGGGTCGACCTTCGCGGGGTCATTCTCGGCCAGCCAGTCGATGAACCGGTCGCCGGGCTTGCCCGAGGGCAGCTCGATGATGCCGTCGTGCTCTTCGCTCAACTCCATCTCGCGCTCGGAGGCCATCATGCCGAAGCTCTCAACACCGCGAATTTTGCCGACGCCGATGGTCGTGTCGATCCCCGGCACATAGACGCCCGGCTTGGCCACGACGACGGTGATCCCCGCCCGCGCGTTCGGCGCGCCGCAGATGATCTGCATGACGCCTTCGTCGGTTTCCACCTGACAAACGTTCAGCCGGTCGGCATCGGGGTGTTTTTCGGCGGATTGCACATAGCCGAGGGTAAAGTCGGCCAGCTTCGCCGCCGGGTTCTCGACGCCTTCGACCTCGAGGCCGAGGTCCGTGAGGGCATAGGTGATCTCATCAATCGACGCCGTGGTGTCGAGATGGTCCTTGAGCCAGGAGAGGGTGAATTTCATAATCGTTCCCTAATTCTCGTATCGTTTGGCCAGATCGGCCATGTCGCCCATCCGATAAAGTTTGATTTCGCGGATCACCCGCAGGCACGGCTTGGCGGCAAAGAAGATCGAACCAATCAAAAAGAGCCACGTCGCGCTGGTCTGCGTGCTCTCGAAGAAAAACAGCGCCGAACCTACGACAAAGCAGATCGCTGCGCAGAAATCCACAAAGGTGTAGGCCATCTCGAACTTCGCATAAAGCGCGCGGGAGCCAGCGCTATTCTCGCGGTTTTCGTGACGAAAGAGTTTCATTCTAGACCTGTGTTGCGATGCGTTACGCAGTTTCTGAGGTTTCTATAGCGACCGTGTCGCGCTGAACGCGTAGCTTAACGCGACAACCCACCATGCAAATTCGGCTGATCCAAGCTCGCAAACCCATAATGCCGCAGCCAGCGCAGGTCTGAATCAAAGAACGCCCGCAGGTCCGGAATCCCGTATTTCAGCATCGCGATCCTGTCGATCCCCATGCCAAAGGCAAAGCCCTGCCATTCGTTTGGGTCGATCCCGCCCGCCTGCAACACCTTGGGGTGCACCATGCCGGAGCCCAGCACTTCCAACCAGCCGTCGCCCTCGCCGATGCGCAGCTGGCCGTCGACCCAGGAACACTGGATGTCAACCTCAGCCGAAGGCTCGGTGAAGGGGAAGTGGGAGGCGCGGAAGCGGGTCTTGATGCCGTCGATCTCGAAAAACGCGGCGAAAAACTCCTCAAGCGTCCACTTGAGGTTCGCCATCGATATATCCTTGTCAATCGCCAGACCTTCGACCTGATGGAACATCGGTGTGTGGGTCTGGTCGTAATCCGCGCGGTAGACACCGCCGGGGCAGATGATGCGCAGGGGCGCGCCTTCGGCCTCCATCGTGCGGATTTGCACCGGCGAAGTATGGGTGCGCAGCACGTGGGGCGCGCGCTCGTCGCCCTCGGCACGGGCCATGTAAAACGTGTCCATTTCGGCCCGCGCGGGGTGGTGGCCGGGGATGTTCAGCGCGTCGAAGTTGTACCAATCGGTGTCGATGCGCGGGCCTTCGGCGACCGAGAAACCCATCTCGGCAAAGATCGCGGTCAGCTCTTCGGTCACTTGGCTGACCGGGTGGATGCTGCCCTGACGCTGGTGCCGCGTGGGCAGGGTCACGTCGAGCCATTCGCTGCGCAGACGCTCATCAAGCGCGGCATCGCCAAGTGCTGCCTTCTTGGCGGCAAGCGCCGAGTTGATCTCATCCTTCAGCGCGTTCAGCGCGGGGCCAGCGACCTGCCGCTCTTCGGGGGTCATCTTGCCCAGCTCGCGCATCTTCAGCGCGACCTCGCCCTTCTTGCCGACGGCAGCCAGCCGGATGTCTTCCAATGCGGATTCGTCACCGGCATCGGCGATTTGGCTCAGGTACTTTTGCTTCAGATCGTCCATGACAGGCCCTTGGAATAATACCCCGTCCTGCTAGCCCTCTCGCCCCGCGAATGCAAGCCGTAGGGGTTGTAGCGGCATGGGGGAACCACCACCTCTGCCATGCGTTAGGCCGCATCCCTCCGGCGCGCCCTCATGGCAGCGGCGCGCCCAAACTCCCCCGAAAGGAGAGACTATGAAAATCCTGATGGTTCTGACATCGCATGACGAACTGGGCGACACCGGCAACAAGACCGGCTTCTGGCTCGAAGAATTCGCTGCGCCCTACTACGTCTTCAAAGACGCGGGCGCTGATGTGACCCTCGCCTCGCCCAAGGGCAGCCAGCCGCCGCTTGACCCCAACAGCGACAGCGACGACGCGCAGACTGATGCCACTCGCCGTTTCAAAGACGACGACGCTGCGCAAAAAGCGCTCGCCTCGACCAAAGTGCTGGGCGACGTGGATGCGGACGGTTTCGACGCGATCTTCTACCCCGGTGGCCACGGCCCGCTGTGGGATCTGGCCAATGACGCCGACAGCAAGCGCCTGATCGAGACCTTCTGGGCCTCCGACCGCCCCGTTGGCGCCGTTTGCCACGCGCCTGCGGTGTTCAAGGACACCCAAGCCGACGGCAAGCCGCTGGTCTCTGGCAAGCGCGTCACCGGCTTCACCAACACCGAGGAAGAGGGCGTTGGCCTCACCGATGTGGTGCCCTTCTTGGTCGAAGATATGCTGAAGAAAAACGGTGGCGACTACAGCAAGGGCGACGATTGGGCGTCTTACGTGCTGGTCGACGGCAAGCTGGTCACCGGCCAGAACCCCGCCTCTTCCGAAGAAGCGGCGAAAGAGATGCTGGCACTGTTGAAGTAACGGCATGAGGGGGCGCAGCCGCGCCCCCTTCCCCGCCCGGAGGAACCGCCGGTGGTCGCGGCGTGTTTTACCTCTGAAAGGAGCCTCCGACATGGCAGATTATGACCGCAGCACCGGCGCCCCATGGAGCGCCGCAGACCTTGAGCAGCTTCGCATTCTGGCGGCAGAGGGCACAGCGCCTCCCGTGATCGCCGTGCAACTGGGCCGCAGCGAAGAGGCGATCGCCCATCGGGCCGCGCAGGACGGCATCAGCCTGCCCCCCGCCAGCCTGAACCCCTATGACCCCGACACGTTAGACCGATAGCAACGCGCGCCCGTTCTTCTTGTGCTTTTCGATCAGCCGTTTTTGCACCGCCCCGGGTGGGATCGGATGCGCGGATGCGCCAAAACCGTCGCCCGCGACCAAGGTGGGAAAGAGTGCAGCGAATTCTTCGCGCTGCGCATGACTTAGGGTGCCGATCGTCTCGGCGGTCAGCAGGAAGCTCTCGCTCGGCGCGCCCTCGGCATAGAGGACCTCGTGCTGCTTGAAGATCAGGTGGAAATATTCCACCTGCGCCACACGATCGTCGATATGCACCCCCGGCAGTTCGGTCAGCCGGATGGCGGCGACGAGCACCGCCATGGCCCCGCAAACCCGCTTCACGATTCCCGAGCGCGCAACCATGCGGTGCTGCCGCGAGACCATGAGATCGCGTTTGGGCAGGCCCGCGCCCAATGCCCCAGCAGAGATCCGAATGGGATACAGCTTGGGGTTCCTCGCCAGTTCCGACGCCCCGACAGAGCGGCGCAGTGCGGCGACAAGCTCTTGATAGCCACTGCCTTGGGTCAGCACGCGCGCGCCGGGGGCCAAGGTTTCGACCGGCAGATCGCCCTTGTCGGTGGTGATCAAGGTGCCGCGCGTGAAACAGGCCACGCCGGTCGAGACGAGATCCCCCTCCTCGCGCATCGTGTCGATGTCGGACTTCCAATCCAGACTTCCCACAAGCCCACCCTTGGGCAGAGCGGAGAAATCAACGGTCATGGTGGTGAAAAGATCCCCCGCAGGCGGGCTACCCGCCAGATTGACGATGCCAGCGTAGGTCACCTCAAGATCACCGGCCAAATCCCGCGAGTCTGCGCTTACCCGGAAGGGAAACCCCTCTAGCGACGTAGGGGTAGAGCCGCCGTTCGGATCGTCATCCGGGGCTGTGGTGGTATCGAAAACCGAACTGGCGGGCTGGAGGTCAATCTCCATAGTGGCCAGAGGTTTGGTCGTTTCCAGATGGTGCCAGTCATAGCCAAAGGACATCTGCGTGTTCTCGCCAACCGCCGCGCCATTCGTATAGAGGTCTGTCGCGTGCCAAGTCAGCGTCTCGGTCGTGCCATCCGCATAGGTCAGCGTGATCCGCGCCCCATCCAAATCGACACCGCGCGAACTGGTATCGTCGCGGATGCCGTGGACCGTTTCATGGGGGTCTTCGTCCAACCTGTTGATTACAATTCCGGGCATAAACGTCCCCACCTTTTTTAAATAACCTGCCGACCAACAACGATAATTACTGCGGCACCGGTGCAGATAGGCTGCACAGTGACCTGTCGTTGGGGCAGATTGTCCATGGGGGTGAGGAGCAGGCAAGGCCGTGGCAAGGGATTATCGGGGCAAGATTATGGCAAGGCCCGTGCGCCCGCCCCGAAACGCAGATCCCCCAAACGCAAAAAGCCCCGCCATCAGGCGGGGCTTTCGCAAATTCAAAACAACGTCAGCTTAGGCTGCCAGTGCGTCCTGCGCCTGTTTGACGATCGCGCCAAAGGCTTCGGGCTCATGCACGGCCAGATCGGCCAGAACCTTACGGTCCACTTCGATACCGGCCAACGACAAACCGTTGATGAAGCGGCTGTATGTCAGCGCTTCGTCGTGGCTGCGCACGGCGGCGTTGATCCGCTGGATCCACAGAGCGCGGAAGTTGCGCTTGCGATTCTTGCGGTCACGGGTTGCATATTGGTTGGCCTTGTCGACCGCCTGTGTGGCGACCTTAAAGACGTTCTTGCGCCGACCATAATAGCCTTTTGCGGCTTTGATGATCTTCTTGTGACGCGCGTGGGTGACTGTACCACCTTTAACTCGGGACATCTCGGTACTCCTATATCAGCGGGCGTAGGGCATGAAGCCCTTGATGATCTTTGCATCGGGCTCGGACAGTGTTGTCGTGCCGCGTGCGTTACGGATGAACTTGTTGGTCCGCTTGATCATACCGTGCTGTTTGCCAGCTTGGCTGCCGATGACCTTACCAGTCGCCGAGACCTTAAAGCGCTTTTTGGCGCTCGATTTCGTCTTCATCTTGGGCATTTCCGTCTCCGTCTTTTGAGTTCGGTATAAACACGACTCGGCATGCCACTTGAGGCCGGTCGTGCAGGCTAAGATGCGCCGTATAGGCGCGCCCGGGCAAGGATGCAAGAGGTTTTGAGCAGCGCTGTGGACGCGCTTAAGGCAACAGGTCCGCCGCCACGGAAACGAAGACATCCGGCAGCGTCTCGAAGGAATAGCGCCCCGGATTTTTCTGCAGGGCAAAGACGATCAGCCCGGCAGCAATCAAGATCGTGATGGCCGAGGCGCGCGGCGACCGACGGTCGGTCACCGCAGAGAGGATCGAAGGGATCGACAGCACCGCCAGAACGATGCCGACCACCATTGCCAAGTCAGAGTTCACACGCAACATCCCCCTAGTTGAGGAAGGCTACTCCGGATCGGAGGCGTAAATCAAACGTTCGTCACAGGGCGCCACGCGCAGAATATTGGTGCTGCCCGGCACGTTGAAAGGCACACCGGCTGTCACCACGATATGATCCTCCGGCCCGGCGTAGCCCTCTGACAATGCCGCCCGCGCGGCGCTGAGGACGGCCAGTTTGAACCGGTCATGCCCATCGGTGATGATGCAATTCGTGCCCCAGCTCAGCGCCAGACGGCGCGCGGTATTGACCAGTGGCGACAGCGCGATGATCGGCACGCGGGGGCGTTCGCGCGCGGTCAGCAGCGCGGTGGTGCCCGATTGGGTGAAACAGCAGATCGCCTTGATGTCCGTCGTCTCGGCAATCTCACGCGCGGCGGCGACGATCCCGTCGGCCACGGTGGTACGGTCCGCCGTGCGCGAAGATTCGATGATCTGCGTATAGGTCGGATCGGCCTCGACCTCTTGGGCGACGTTATCCATCGTCGCCACGGCCTCCAGCGGGTAATCCCCGGCGGCTGATTCCGCACTCAGCATCACCGCATCCGCGCCTTCATAGATCGCCGTGGCCACGTCCGACACTTCGGCGCGGGTCGGCATCGGGCTTTCGATCATCGATTCGAGCATCTGAGTCGCCACGATCACCGGCTTGGCCGCCGCCCGGCATTTGCGCACCAGACGCTTCTGGATCGGCGGCACGTTCTGCACGGGCAGCTCCACGCCCAGATCGCCGCGCGCCACCATGATGCCGTCGCTGACATCCAAGATCGCCTCGAAACGCTCCACCGCGGCGGGCTTTTCGATTTTCGACAGGATCGCCGCTCGGCCTTTGACCAGATCGCGCGCCTCGGTCACATCCTCGGGCCGCTGGACAAAGCTGAGGGCGAGCCAATCGACACCCAACTCGCAGACGAATTGCAGATCAGCGCGGTCCTTCTCGGACAGGGCGGCCAAGGGCAGCAGCACGTCGGGCACGTTTACGCCCTTGCGGTTCGAGATCACACCGCCCGTCACGACTTCGCAATCGGCAAAATCAGGACCGCAGTCGCGCACCTTCAGACGGATTTTACCGTCATTCACCAACAGGCTCGCGCCCGGCTCAAGGGCTGCGAAAATTTCGGGATGGGGCAGGCAAACACGGGCCGCATCGCCCGGCGCCTCATCAAGATCAAGCCGGAAGGATGCCCCTTCTTCCAAGGTCGGCCCGTCGCCCTCGAAAACACCCACGCGCAGCTTCGGCCCCTGAAGGTCAGCCAAAATGCCAATCGCGCCGCCGGTCTCTTTCTCGATCTCGCGGATGATACGGTGCTTTTCGCGGATCTCTTCATGGCTGCCGTGGCTCATGTTGAGCCGGAAAACATCTGCACCGGCGTTGTGCAATGCCGCGATCACCTCTCGGGTTTCGGAGGCTGGCCCGAGTGTGGCCACGATCTTTACATTGCGCAAACGTCTCATATCTGTTCCTTCGTGTCCTATGTCCCCAAAGCGAATGTTAACGATAACATCGCCTATCCGGTGGCCTAGCGCCCCCATGAGTGCCTGTCAAAGGTTTCATCAGAATGACGGTCCCTCGCGGTGCCGTCCAGTGATATGAGAAGGAAGCTGCAATGCCCAGCCAACACGAGAGCGAACTGCAAGCCGCCGCCTTTCGCCGGTTGCAGAAACACCTGATGGAAGACCGGACCGATGTGCAGAACATCGACATGATGAACCTCGCCGGATTTTGCCGCAACTGCCTGTCGCGCTGGTATCAGGAAGCCGCCAATGAGCGTGGCATCGACATGGGCAAGGAAGAGGCCCGCGAGCTGTTCTACGGGATGACAATGGACGAGTGGAAAGCCAATCATCAGACGGATGCGAAGGACAGTCAGAAAGAGGCGTTCAAAACCGCGTTTGAGGAGAATGTCGGTAAAGGCTGAATATTGAACACCATGTAGATACAGTAGCGGTTATAGCGCCGCTACTGTTCGCAGTTGGGCAACAAAGAAATTTTACATAACTTGATTTAGGTAAATTTTTCACTGAGTGTTGGCGTATTCCCATCAGGAGATACTGCCTCATGCTCGCTTTTTTCGCACTTCCAGCTTTGCTGGGCCTCGGCCTCATCCTTAACTTGAACGACGACGATTCAGATGATGACCGCCCCGAAGATCCGCCTGAACCCACGGATACATCAATGGATACCTTACTTGTACCCGATGACGTTCAATCCTTTCATGGCAGCAATGACGATGATGTCATCGTCGCGCGGGACGAAGGCGGGTTTATCACCGGGCGTGGCGGCGACGATACGATTACCGGAAGTGATAACACTGACGATATCGCCGGTCGCGATGGCGATGATGTGATTGATTCCGGTGGTGGTAATGATCGCGTCTGGGGCGATTACGGGGATGACATAATCAACCTTGGCAACGGCGCAGATCGCGGCATCGGCGGTGATGGCAATGATAACATCGATGGCGGCGCCGGTGACGACAATATCAGCGGTCGAAACGACGATGACTCGATTTATGGCGGAGCGGGCAACGATACGATCTCCGGGGGCGCGGGCGACGACTGGATATTCCTAGGCGCTGGCAATGACAGCGTACCCTATGATTCCGACGATGCAGGGAATGACACGATTTATGGTGGGGCGGGCAATGATTTCATCCAAGATGGTCAAGGCTTTAACCAGCTTTATGGCGGAGAAGGTAACGACACTTTCAATACGTTGGATAACGATGCCTCGGCCGACACGGTCTATGGTGGCGCAGGCAATGACCGCATGACACTCGACAACGGCGACATCGCAACCGGCGGCGAGGACGGAGACCTGTTTAACCTCACCTATACAAATGATCCCGGCCCCCCTGCCGTGGTGATCACCGATTTTGACACAGACGAAGATCTGCTGGCCGTAGATTACTACGCAGAAGACCCGCTGGAGATGGTCTACGATCCGGACCGCGAGGCGGTGTTGCTGCAAAGAGCAGGCTTATCTTTCGGCATATTGGAAGGGCTGACCGAAGCGGACATACCGAACATCACCCTTGTAGAATACGGCTAACCGCACACCGAGGGGGCGGCTAAAACTGGTAGAGCACGAGCCAATCCGCCTTAACCGCGGGTCGGTCGGCCCCCTCAATCTCAACCTTCGCCGCGAAGCGGGTCATCAGATCGCCCCGCCCCCGCGTCTGCGCCTCGGCCAATGTGAACCGGCCGCGGATACGCTTGCCAGAATGCACAGGCGCGATAAAACGCACGCTGTCGAACCCGTAGTTGATCGACGCCTTGGCCCCCGTCATCACTGGCAACGCGCCATAAGCCATGCCCGACATCATCGACAGGGTCAGCATCCCATGCGCCACGGTGCCGCCGAAGTCGGTTTCTGCGGCGCGGATGGGATCGACATGGATGAACTGGTGATCTTCGGTCACATCGGCAAAGGCGTCGATCCGCGCCTGATCCATCATGAACCACGGCGAGACGCCTAATTCGCGGCCCACGGCTGCTTCCATCTCTGCCCGGTCAATCTCGTTGCGCATCATGGCCTCCTCACTTTGCGCCACACTATCCGCGATGGTCAGACCTGCGAAAGCCCTTGCGTCCGACCGGGCAAGTCCCATGCTGGGCCAAGCCA
>VMHT01109188.1_pt1 | contig 24077 bp, 22 predicted proteins | sample 4693611 | NCBI WGS metagenome assembly VMHT01 (sample SAMN12280063, study PRJNA550983) | marine metagenome | isolation source: seawater sampled from same location over 5 years 0.02-0.2 micron viral filtrate | place: USA: collected off the coast of southern California halfway between the port... ...
AACCTTTTATTTTAATTATGCCTCAAAATACAATAAATACATCGTATATAAAACCATTTGATAAAGATATGCAGATATTAATACCAAGAAGAAGAATCCAATTTATAAAAGATGGTATAACTAAAACTAATAAATGCAATTTTGATTGTTTCTTTTATTGCTATAAAATGAAACTCCCACGTGATATAATATGGTTAGAGTGATGGAAGTGACGCCTGTGAGGGTTATTTTAGATATTAGAATTTTTTTTTTGAAAAAATAATTTTTTAAAAAAAAACATTAAAGAACTCTGACAGGTGTCACTCCCATCACAGGTATCATTATTATTAATATAACTTATATAAAATAATATAAAATAGATTTTATTATTATATATTTTTTCTTTTATTATTATATAACTATGAATAACTTTGAAGATTTAAATGTCCTACCTCTAAATATACCCGATACTCATAAAGGGAAACCATTAAAGAAACCTATACATCCACATATACCTAATTTAACACAATCGGTCACATTGATTATTGCACCCAAAGGATCAGGAAAAGGCGTATTAGTAAATAACTTAATTTTTCGGTTTTGGGGTATGGATAATATAGATAGTTTATTTTATATTTCTCCCACAATATACTCAGATAAGACCAGTTTTCACGTTAGAAAAAATTATCCAAATACATTATATACAGAGTATAGTGATACATTAATAAAAGATATAGTTGATTTTCAAAAAAATACACCAGTTGAAGAGCGTGGACGCTGTGTAATTGTGGCGGATGATTGTGTTGATTTTTCAAATGCACGAAATCAATTATCAAAAACTTGCTGTATGGCACGTCATAATTCAATATATCCCGTGATCCTATCCCAACAAATGAAATCAGTTAATAAATTAATTAGAACAAATGCATCAAATGTTATAATTTTCAAAATAAATTCAGAAGAAGAATTCGAATCAATATATAAAGTTTATGGAGCATTAGTTGGTGATAAACAAACTTTCAAAAAATATTGTGCTTATTGTTGGAGTAAGAAATATAATTTTATGCATATGGATCTTGATGCAAATCCCATAAAAATATATAAAAATTTTACAGAAGATATAACAAATAAATTTAAAACTAAATCATATTTAGATGTTGATGATCAGGTTGTAAATTCAACAGATGCAACAATATTAAATTATGACTCAGAGTCCACAGAAGATTGAGAATCAGTATCAATCACTATTGGTTGAATATTATTCAATCTTTCAATACCTTTCTTATATTGTGCGGTATCCATTTCAAAACCGATAAATTTTCGTTTTAATTTTTTACAGACCGCCCCTGTGGTACAAGAACCACAAGTCGGGTCTAATACAACAGAATTCTCATCAGAATAATATTTTATAAAAAATTCAATTAACGACTCAGGTTTTTGAGTTGAATTGATTAAACCCTGATTATTTATTGAATGGTGTTGTATAGTTGTCGGTAATCTTGGATAGTGTGTCGCCCCACTTCTTTTATATACAAGATTATGTATATTATTTTTTCTATGTGCAGTATTTGGAGGATAATGCTTACCTTTTACAACTTTTTTATGATATTTCAAAATATTTTTATTATAAATTTTAGGACACTTCTTATAAAATACGAGTATATTCTCGTGACAAAATTTAGGCATCTTTTTACAATTTAAAAAGTTTGAACCCCTATTTTTAGTAAAAACCATATCATATCGAAAATTACGATGTCCGAATGCATTGTATATTGTGACTGCAAATTTAAACTTCGCAGTGAAAATTATAGGGGTTTCTTTCTTGGCAACTCTCCATAATTCTTTGGCGAGTTTATCTAAATCTAAAACATCCTGATCCCACGACGTACCAATACAATTATATGGAAGATCGCAGAATATCAAGTCCACACTATTTTTTGAAATATCTTTCAAACCTTCAAAACAATCTTTATTTATATATTGAATGTTATTCATCTATCTATATATATAATAAATATTTTAATTTTTATTATATATCTTATTTTAAATCACCATAAAATTTTATCCGCATAATATGAATTAGTACCGACTTTATTTCTATACTTATTATGCCTTTTTTTATAGAGCATACGACGTTTTTTATCTTTATGAATATTAAAATCAGAATATCTTATATCCCCTATTGAACCAACCTTTTTATTATTTTTGAAAACATCTAATTTTTTATTTTTTCTCGTGGATAGTTTAACTTTAACGCCTAATTTTTTCGCTTTTCTTTGTGCTTTATTTAGTAAAGTTTTTGTTTTATATGGATTCGACATATTTATATAATTACTATATATTTTTAATATTTATGACGTTTTATAAGTTTCTCCATTTCTTGTTTTTGTTTGTTATTCAAAATAGAATTAATTGAATTTTTATTTTTGAAAATAACTTTATTATTTTTAGTTTTAAAAACATCATTCATTTTTATGGTTTTCGGTTTTGAACTTTTTGTTTTATATATAGTTTTTTTAATTATATCTTTTTGAAAATTCATTTTAAATATATTATATTATTATATAATATATAAAAATGAGTTCTCAAAAGTTAATATTATTGACAAATTCAAAGAATACAACCCCCGCATCATATGATGACCCTGCATTATTTACTGCAAACCTCCCAACCACAATAATGCTCCCTGCAAATTGTGAAGTATGTCTCGGGGCATATAGTGTTGATGAGGCAGTCCCTGCAAATTTAGGTCGCCTTTTATATGTAAATTTAAATAATCTCCCATTTGGAAATGTTGTCGCAAATACTCGTGAGGGTTTAATACAAAGATTAGTGGGATGCATTCAGTCAAATGTTTCAACAACTGCACCTCAAAGGTGGACAAGTTTAAATAATCAATATGAAATCCCTTTAACAAGTATCGATGTATTAATCTCAAATCAAGATGGAGAAAAAGTTGTCAATTTACAGGGATTAACTGAAATAGTTCTATATTATAGAAAAGAAGCATATAAATTATAAAAAATATAAAAAAATTTAATTCTATTTTTCTATTTTTTATTTTTTTCTTTTGTTATATTATAACATGATAAAAACACGAAATACTCCCCAAATTATGAGTTTAGAAATTGAACCAATTGAAAATATTGAAGTGCAAGAGAAACCTAATCCAAATAATATAATAGATAATAAAAAAGTTATAGAAGAAGAACTCCCGATCGAGGAGGTTAATCCTGATGATGCAATGTTTAAAAGAGTAGAACAAAAACCAAAAAAAAAGAAAATGTTAAGTGATAAACAAAAGGCACATATGGAAAAAATGCGTAAAGCACGAGCATTAAAAAGAGCAGAAAAGAAGGCAGAACAAGATAAAAAAAAAGAGGCAGATAAACAAATAAGAATGCAGGTATTGAAAAATAAAGTTGAAAGTCAAAAACCTGTAAAAATGCATATACCAAAAGAAATAAAAAAAGAACTGCCGAAAGAAGTTATAAAACAAGTTGAGCAAACAATGCCACCTAAACCCCGAGGAATGAGCAATCAAGATTATATGAAAGAGTTTTTTAATAATTTAAATTTATTTATGGATTCATATAATAAATTGAGTTCAAAAAAAAACCAATTTCAAACTGCCACTCAAAATCAAAAGATGCACTCAAATAAACCGCAAAAAATAGAAGAACCAAAAGTCGAGAAGTTTTCATTTAGGGATTCAATGGTATCATATCGCAATGTCCGTAATCCTTTTAATTTTTAATATCTATGTTATATATAGATGAGTAATAAATATATTAAAAAGGTTTTGAAAATACCTGTTGACATTGAAAATAAAATAAGTCGACGTAGACATGACAAAGATAATTGGACTAACATATATTATTATGTGGATAAAAAAAAAGTTAAAAATAATAATAAAGTAATTGAATATGATATTATAAATGGTTCATGTTATAAATCAGATACTTTTTATAAAGTGACTTCAATTTCAAAAAACGATAATTTATTTGATTATTATAAAATTTTGAAACCTGAAAATCGAGAACCTGTAATCGTCAAAGAAACTAATAAAAGAAGTAAATTATATAAAAAACATAATAAAAAAAATAATTCAGGTATTAGAATTATTAGATATCCTCCTGATAAACCTTTTATATTAACTTTTTAATTATCAAATTAGAAAAATAATATAAATATTATATATATATACATTATGAGTTTTGGTAGTTTGAATGTAGGTGACGCACTTGCAAATATTAAGTCAACACGTGATGCAACAGTCGAAAGGGATTTTTCAGATGATTTAAATGACATATCGACAAAATATAGTGGTGCATTAGATGTTGAAGGAAATCTCGAAAAATTCGGGGGAACGACGTTGGGTTTTATTGGTGCAGTTAAAGGGGTTAATGATGTTGTTAAAAAAGCAAAAGCAAAATATAAAGAATTCAAAGAAGCAAAAGCGAAAAAAGATAAACAAGATGATGAGGAAGATGCAGATGAAGATGAAGACGCAGGAGACGTACCTGAGGGAAATAAAGGAACAATTGCAGAAGATGAAGACGCAGACCCTGAAACAACAGATGCAAATCCAACATCAGAAGTCGCAGAACCTGATGATCCAACAGGAATCGGTGATTTTAATATAGAAGAAAATCCATTCGAAGGTGATTTATTTACTGATGGAAGACAATTTTTAAATGATTTAGTAAGTTCAGGAAAAGATAGAGTTCAGGAAATCGTTAATAATTATAAAGACCAACCACAAGTCGGTGAAACAGAACTCGAACCAACAACTACCGAAATCCCTTCGACTGAATTAGGAGCAGGTGAAATTACATCAACTGAACCCACAGGGTCAGGATTGGGAGATATTGAACTCGCACCTGTTAAAGGGGCAACACAACAACCATCAACAGAAACAGATGACGCAGGATTTACGGGAGAAGGCGATGCACCTACTGATACAATCGGCGATGCATTAGGAAATGCAACCACAGATGCAGGTGAAACCGCAGGGGATCTTGTATCAGGAACAACAGAAGCACTTACAGATACAGCAACTGATGCAGTGGCGGGAGCAAGTGACGCACTTGCAGGAGGTCTCGAGTCAGCGGGCGTTGTGGCGGATTCATTGGGAGCGGTCACCTTCGGCATCAGTGATATAATTGGTGCTGTGCTGGGCATCGCTGGTTTGGCGGTTGGTGCAGGAACAACGATCGCAGGTGCTGTCGGCAGTGCTGTGTCAACAGGTGATGAAGAAAAAGACGAACAAGGAGCAGAAGCAGATGAAAAAACTGCACTTGCAAACCCACCAAATTATCAAGGAAGAGTCGCATCAGGAATCCAATCATCTGTGGCAGGATTTTTATAAAAAAATATTAGTATTTTAAAAACATGATTCGGACAACAAATTGGATAATTAAGATTTTGAAAATTTTAATAAAAAATAAAAAGTTATAGAATTTTTTATTTTTATATATATTTTTTAATTTAAAAATAATATAGAAAAAAAATATATTTGTATATTATATAAAAAAATATGGCAACAACAAATGTAAGAATACCTGAACGCAGAAACACCACATATAAACAGGGTGAAAGATTACAATTTAAAATCGATGGTACATCTGTACCAATGTTAGATGCTGGTAATTGTTTTTTACGCTTTAACGTCAACGTTGGCGGAAAGGGAGTTCAAACTGGATATTCAGTTGGTGATATGGCAGACATTGGACATTTATACCCTTATATGTTTAATGAAAAGATAGGATGCGAATCGATTATCAAAGAATTAACGATAAAAACTTTGGATGAAGTCGTATGCGAACAATTAACATCGTATAATGTCTTATGCAGAGCAATGGCGAACACAGAACAGAATCAAACAATGAATAATTTAAAACGCCTTTATGGTGGTGCAGATATTCACAATATCACCGAAGAAAATACTTTAACAAGAAGGGTACAAGATGATGATTCAAAAACCCAAGAAAATAGAGAAATTGAATGTTTAGTCAATTTTAATTGTAGTGGACTTTTAAGTGGTAAGAATAAAGAACCAATCCCTGTATCTGCATTGGGTGGATTAATTGTTGAAATTTTACTCGAGGACGATGTGTGGAAAATGGTTCAATTTCAAGGTGAGCGAGTTATGGATGCAAATGGTGTTAATTTCAGAGCAAATAAAGATTTACAATCTAACGTATTAGGATACTCACAGGATGCACCTTATTATGTTGAAACAATCACACCCGCATATAATAGTAATGCAGTGACAAGTATTACGTTATTTGATGCAAATAATGCAAATGCAAATGTATTAACCGCAACCGCAACACAAGACAGACAGGCGTGTTATACACCTATTTTTAACGGACAAAAAATTGTTATTGGTACAACAAACCCCGTTGAAGTAGAAGTCGCAAAAGTTGCATTATCAGGTGGTAAGGTTGAGGTGACTATTGAATCAACTGATTTCTCAACAAATGCAATTGGTAATCCATACGTATATGTTAAATACGCATCCAACTATGGGAAACCTGACGTAAATTTTTCGAATGTCGAACTTATCTGCGGTGTGGTTCAACCTAATGAAAAACAACTTAAAGCAATGGCGAGTCAAGTAGGTTCTAAACAAGGTATGATGTATAATTACGAGAGTTTCGGTTCATTTAGTGTTAATTTAGGAAGAAACGCATTAAGAACATCATCATATATACCTGCATCTTATACAAGAGCGACCTCCTTATTTTCATTATATGAAAATATTGAAGAAGCATCAGATCCAAGAAAAGATAACCTTTGTCCTCCTGTTGATTCTAACACAAAACCGTCAGATTATCAAATGGTGATCAACAATTTATTAGTTCCTACGAGAGCAGTTAAATTAAATAAATATAATAATAATAGAACAGAAACAGGTGGATGGAATTCAATTCATATAAAGCAACTGGTTGATTCAATGCATTGTGCATCAAAATCTGTAAGAGATTTAAGCGATCTCGATGGATGCTTGGTTCTTGGACAATGTCTTGCACCAAAACCACACACTTTTAACATGAATGCATCAACAGGTGAAACACGATTGAATTTGAATTTTGAAGCACAGAGTCGTGCTTTACTATTACATAATTTCGTGCATCATTATAAAACATTAGTAGTAAAACAAAATTCAAAAATGGTTGTTGAATAAATTTTCTATATATTATAAAAAAATTTATATTTTTTAAAAATAAATATATTATAGTTATATATATAATATACTTATGTCTTCAAAAATTCGTGTAGTTTCAATTCAAAAAGCAGAACAATTTCCCATTAATACAAGATCGGAGGGATATTCATTTCGTTATGGTGCAAATAATATCACCTTTAATTTAGGAAGTGTAAATGACCGTTTAATCGATGTAGATAGTTTAAGATTAAACTTTTTATTACAAGTTATTGACACAAATGGAGGTGATACTTATGTAAATAATCAAGATACATACGGCACAGGTGCAAGACAATGTTTAATCGATGATAGAACGGGTGCAAATGGATGTATCCATACATTACGAGTCACTAACGGAGAAAATGCAGTAATTTCAGAAATAAGAAATTATAATCGTCTCTTATGTGGTGCAATCCCCGCCACAAAATCATTTATGGATTATAAATCAAATGTTAGTGTTGAAGAACTTGCACTCGCAAAATCAGACTCGGAGGGTTTATTAGTAAATGGCGATATGCCTTGTTCTTTGAAATTAAGGGCAGGTATATTTCAAGATAAACCTATAAACCTCGCAGATATGGGAAATGGGTTAATTATCGATATTACTCTCGCACCTGATAACCTATTTTTATACGGGACTTCAAGTGGTGACTGCTATTACCGCCTAAAAAACGTCTCGCTCACTTGGAATTGGTTAGTATTATCCTCACCTATGCCACCATCTAACGAACAATTTCAATATCCTCTATATAGAAACTTCTTATCAATCCTTCAAAGCAGTGATTCGACAACCTCCTTAAATTTGAACTTGAATTCGGTTAGAAACGTCCACGCAACATTTATTAAATCATCCTCTGTAAATAATAGTGCGACAAATAGTTTTGAAACTAATCAAATTCAAAATAATGCAGGTGATAATCAAGCAGTAAAAGAATATAGTCACCGCAGAAATAACGTCAGATATAATAATAAATTTAATGTATCAGAAAGAATCGCAACAACAAACTCCGTATATCCTGCACTATTAGGAAGAAATGGATTAAATGCAATGCAACCATTTGATAATATAGAGAATTGTCTTCAAAGTCCTGAAACTCAAAATGTAGGAGCAAGAACATTTAAAGGTCGTATTGTGGGCGATGTTGACTTACCTGATGACAGGGATTTATATATCCTTGGTGTGTCTTATGACCAATTGAGTGTGGGATTTGGTGCAGAATTTGAAAGATCACCATATGGATTAAGAATTGAATCTGAATTGACAACAAGCGAGGCAAATAGTGTATATACTTATGCACTTGCAAATGCTGGACTTGCAGTTCAAAAAAGGGGACAATCGGTACAACAATTAGATTAAATTAAAGTTATAGTTTTTTTGTTTTTTTAAATTTAATTAAAATTTTAATTTTAAAAAAAAATAATATTATATTTATATATATTATAAATATAATGAACGATCAAAGCGACGAAGTTTTACAATTACTCCAATCAAGAGGAAGTGAAAAATCTGTCAGATTAGTATCTGAGGTTTTAGAACCATCCACTGCATCTCAAAATTATATCCGATTTGAAATACCTGCAAAAGGTTTATTACAACATGGTTCAAGAGTTATACTCCCAATTTCTGCAAGTAATGCAACCACTGCCTTATCTATGTATGGAGGAGTTTTCGGACTCATTAAAAATTGCACTTTATCGTGTGATGGAAATCAAATATGCCAAACTCAAAGGGCAAATTTTTTAATGGCGATGAGAAACGCATATCAAGACCAAGATCGAAGAAAACGGGTCGGACAATTTGTTAATGGATCATGGAGTTCATGGAGATACAATAATCAAACACTCCCTGCAATAACTGGTAAATTTGAAATTGATACATTAATAAAAGATGGTGCGGATCAAGGTTTAAGACCTGAAAGACACAGATGTCCACAAACAAACGCAAGTGGTGACCAAGGTAATTATCCTGAGTATAGTATTTCACTTAAACAGATGTTTCCTGAATTTTTCGAATTATCACTCCCATTATTTTGTATGAAACGAGTTGAGTTATTTATAGAACTCGCAGATAATACAGAAGTCGCAATCGCAACAGATGGTGTAAATAATAATCGGGGTACAGTCGCCGTTGACACGGCAAATTGTGTTTTTGTATCGGATCATTTATATTATGACCAAGATACAATGAATAGATTACACGCAATAACAAAAACATCCACGGGATTGGTTGTGCCGTATGCAGATTATGCCTGTGTAGAATTATCACTCGCAGGTACAACAGGTTTAACAGGTAGTGATGAATTAGATAAAACTTTTGAAAATACTTTGGGATTTTCACAAAGTAGGATCAAACATGTATTAATCCACAAGGGACAACAAACAAATGGAACAAATAACGAAGCACAAAAAATTGGTGGAGTATATTGTACCGCACCTGATTTTGGTGGATCTCAATCTGAATCCATACAATTTAATATTAATAATATTAATTATTATAATTCACCTTTACAAAATAATAATTATCCAAGAGAGGTTGAAGATGTGTTCGGAATTATGCCTCGAAACTGCTATCCATTGATGACCGCAATCGGTTCTCGAACAACTGGAGCATTAGGAGATGCAACAACTAATCAAACAAAAGAAAATGAACTTATATCAAGTGATGTTGTTTTGGATACCGTTGCCCAACGTGCATTAATGGCATCACAACAATTTATCGGTGTTAATTTTTCACACCAACGTGTAAATAATGGTGCAAATGGTGTATTAGTGTCTGACGCACCTGTGCAATTTACTTATAAAAAGAAATTTGTCGCAGATGACCAATCCGATATGAGTGTTAAATTATTTGTATGTTTGAGTAGATTAGGTTCGATCCATAATGGTGACTTTGTTTCAAATTATTCTTAAATTAAGTGAGTTAAAATTGAAAAATAAAATATATAATAATAATATAGAGTGATGTCTGTGATGGGTAAATTATAGTTTTTTTAAAAATTAATCCTCCTCCCATTTTTTTATATTTTTTTGATAAGTATCATTTTAACCCTTCACAGGGATCACTCTATCAATCTTATTTTTTTTAGAATATATATAATAAAAATTATGTTCTTTTATTATATATATAAGTTATGGCAACAAAACAATTTATTTTGGAATTATCTCGGATTAACTCGGTACGTGTTCAGAGTGAAGGTGAAGACGCCGATAATAAATCCAATTATACGTGTATTATACCCGAATTAAATTTGAAAAAAAATGACGTAGTTCAACTCGATTCATCTGTTATTAATATTAGAGGTGCAGATTCTCAATCAATACAATTTGAGGGTTCATATGCTAATAATACAAATTTAATAATGGATAATATTTTTATGTTTGAAATGGGTTTTTATTTAAATCATAATGGTCTTAACGATGTGCATCTCCCGTTTGTATATACAGGACAAGTCACGGGAGATTATAAAAAACAGAAATTTGAAACTGATAAAACAACAGGTGCAGGTGATGCTCAAATAATTAATTTAAATTATAATATGGCGAAAAGTCAAAGTTATTTAAATACAACATCAAACTCATCCGACGATTTTACTGCACGACTCCCTTATGTTGTGGCAGATACTGGAAACCCACAACCCGAGTATGGTGTCATGAATTGTAATCCATACGTGAAATTAAATGGGAGAAAATATGCACAAATTGCACGGCAGTGGAGCGGATGGATGAGGTCATATGATAATAATAGAATTGCACTAACTGAACCTAAATTGATGGTTGAGGATATACCAATTGAAATACCTGTCGGTTTTACGAGTCCACAAGGAATTGCAGATTTAATTACTTTAAATTTACAAAAAACAAATCCATTAAAATTTGATGGAAATGCGATTGAAGACCTTACAAGTGCAACGGCGAAATATTATAAACAGGATGCAAATAAAACACCTAACCCCACCGTTCGACAATATACTTTAAATGGATATACTTATAAATCAATAAATGCAAACTGGACTATTACGGGAGGCGAAGAATTTAGAAACCAAGCACATTTAATATATTCATCTATGGCGACAGATGAACCATATAAATGGTTGTATGGTACAGGAATATTAAGCAGATCAGAAACTGACCCGTTAGTTAATTATCCTTGGTATAATCCGAATACTTTCGGATCACAAACTGCAATCGATAATTTAAAAATGGCATATCCATGTATAATATGGAACACGTTAATCGGTGGTAGTCCTAATTCGAAGGATTTACAAAATTATAGTTTATATTCACCATCTGAACCAAAAATAATAACAGGTGATCAATACTCAGATGATATTATTACTATCTCAGGATTAACAGGAGATGATTTTACAATATATAATGACGTTTATCGAAATGTTTATACGGGTGATGTAGGTGCTTATGTAGTAAGACAGGACAATTTATATACTATTATAAAAAATGATGTTGTGACAATAACTGATGATCAAGGTTTAGAAATAAAACCCGCATTATTTGTTGACGATACTGACCCTAATTTTACAAATTTACTCGCTTGGAATAAATATAATGTTTTAGGTGGGACTTGGAATAGAACAACAGAACAACTCGTTAAAAAATTTAATGATGTTGATGAGTGGCACGATGGTTTGTTATTTAGTCCAAGTAATGCAGGAGATACAGGTGATTTTGAACCGATAAATAATCCTTTTGAAGGCAATGGTTTTATCGCAATATTTACGACACTCGCTGGTACATTAGGCGATTATTATACATATAACTGGATGACAGATACTAATATTGTTGAAGGTGAAAAATATACATTATCATTTACAACAACGGGACAAGGTGCTTTTACTCCTCCATATATACATCCGATACTCGTTGCGGATCGTGCAACTGCTTTTGGAATGAACGCAATGAATATAACAACAGATGGTGACCATACTCAAACATTTACTGCAACTGCATCATATAATGGAAGCAATGCAATAATGATTGGATTCAGAAAACAGAGTCCTGCGGGGATGGTGGTTAAAGTTTCAAATATATCATTTTTGAGAGATGATACCGAAACAGATGAGACATATAATGTTAGAGATTTAAATTCAATTAGTGATGCACAAGTTGATACAACAAATTTTGAAAATAATAAATTATATTCTTTACAACAAAATGCATCAATAGGAACATTTGATTTAACATTAACAGGAAACACAATACCATCACAAGGTGCATATACAGGTGTAGATTATAATAGAAATTATAAAGTTTTAGTAAGAGGATTGATCGCAACATATAATGGATCAGAATTTGTCGCAACTAATTTATTAAACGGACATGACCCTAATGTTTGTATTTTATATAATGATGATGACGATGATTATACATATTTTATATTTCAAGGATACTCTCATACTGATAGATGGTTAATTTATAGATTATCAAAATATAGGGGAGGAATACCTGTAAGTGGTGATGTTTTAGGTTCAATTGAAAGTGTTGGTTTTAATTTAAAATTAGGATTTAGAAACGGACAACAATATTTTGATTGGAGTCAAGCAAATAATTGGGAAGATAGAGATAAACCAATTTATGATTATGCAAGTGGTAATGATTTTACAAATGTAACACCTGGTGGTTATGCACAATTAAGGTTTTTTAATACACCTGGTACAAGCACTAATCCCGATATAGGATATTATGATGGATACTGGACTAATCCCTTAAATCTCCCGCAAAGAGTTTATTACAGATATGATCCACAAGGAGATACAACAGCGACAAGTGGGACTGCTTATTATATAGGAGACGCAACCCCTTACACAAGGCAGTGGTCTTTTGATATAAATACTGGAACAAATGGGACATTTACACAAATATATCCTGATGGATCAAGTGCGACATACGAACCCGCAAGTCCATTATCGGTATCATATAATCAAATTATTTTTACAAATCTTGTATCTAATCCTCTGCCTTTAATAGATACAGATAAACAATATTTTTCAACTTGCGTTGTAAGGGGCATCACTTATTATTTAGGTGCAAATTCAAATGGTGAGGGTGATGATACGGATAAAGAAGGGAAAAGAGGAAGGTTAATATATTCAACCGATGGTGGAACAACTTTTCAAATTGCGTCATGGGATTGGAATGGAAGCACAACGATAGATATGAATGGGGACGGCGGAAATATAACATTAGTAAAAACAGGTTCGACACCAACATTAACAAATGTTTTTAATTATGCAGTATCTCAAAATATATCGGATGCAGGTTCAATATTTAGTGTCCCAACAGATGGGAAGATGTATGGATCGGGATATGGTTCATTTGGTACGACAACATTTACTCAATCAATCGCATCAACAATATATTTAGGACAAGGTTTAACTAATACAGATTATAAAACAACGTTGGATATACATGAAGGATATTGTTATGATAATCAAAACGATGACTGGGCAAATAATAATGGTTTGAAATGGTCTTTTGATGAGTTTAGTGCAAAATTATCAATAACAAGAGTATCTGACAATGTTAAATTATCAGAATATACAAAACAAGGTGGTGCGAATTCAATAATAAAATGGGGATGGATATTAACAAGAACTGATAAAAACGTCCAATATGATACTTTGGGAAGTTTTTTCAATCCCCAAACTAATATTGAACTTCAAACAATAGATCGAACACCATCACAGGTTGACCACGTGACATTAATAACAATACAAAATGGTGATTATGATGCAAGAGATTTAAACGGAAATAACGCAGGTGGTGGAACTTTGAAAATACAAAATACACCCGATGCATATCTTGATAAATCAATCGCAAAAATACCAAAATCAACCCTTTTAATGACAAATATAAAATTTACATTAGATAATATTAAAAGAATTCAAAACCTATTTAGATATAACGAGGTATATGCAGGTTCTGAGGTAAATAGAAAAGATATAATAAACGATGTTGAAAATTATTATGTTGAAATGGATTTGAATTGGACTGATAATGATACATTGTCAACAAATTCAGAAAATCTCGCAGAAAATACAACAGGGAATAAAGGAGTTGTTATGCCTTATTACTATCATGGTGGACAAATGGGTGTGGATGATTCAAATGATGGTGGATCAGAGAGAAATGACGGAGTAATATATCCACGTAAAAAAACAAGTAATGGACACGAACAAAGAATAAGAATTTTTACAAGATGGAAGGACGACCCATATACAAGAACTATTTATACAAATAGAGTTGATTGGGAATACACTTTTTGTAATTCTTTTAAACAGGAAAGATTAGAATCAGAATTGTCGGATTTATATCAATATATAAAACTTAATAATATCGGTGTTATACCTATGCCAATGAGGGATGAAGATGGTTTTTGTTGTTGTTTTGAAGTATATCAAGATTATATAAATGAGGAATTATATACACAACAATCCCTGCAATTTTTCGGATGGTCACCCTCAGAACTTGATCACAATTACATTATACCATTAAATGCCGATGCAAGTGCAATAAAGGAGAGTGATTATAATTTTACAGGACATCAGGATGATCAGATGAATTATATTAATATAGGTGCAACAAACCCGACATTTAGTTATAATGATGATTTATCGAAGTTTGAGATTAGTAATTTTCATACCAACCTGCAATTTAATAAAGAAAGTGGCACATCTGTGCAAGAACAACAACCATATTATGAAGTGCGGAAAGAGGATGTTAATTTTATTGATTTTTTGAAAGATGAGGAACTTTTTGATAGTGGGCGGATCATTGATGGTATTGCAGATGCACAGGCAGGGATATATATCAATAATCTTTATTTTCAATATGCAAAAAATAAACTTCTTACAAATTCAAGTGATACAAATATTGTTGAAGCAAATCCTTTAAATTACTATGGGAGTGCATTATGGCGAATGGGGTTCTCATACTACCAATTTAAACCATTGGTTTTTTATGATAAAATGTTTAATAATCGATATAATAATTTATTTTATAATAGTTTGAGAAGCGATTTCAGAAAATACGGATGTAGACCATTTACAACAAATGCACTCGTAAATATAGGTTCTGCACAGGCATTAAATATATTTACACAAAACACAGGAAGAGAAGCAACGGAAAACCCAAATAAAGGCACACCAATATATGGATTAGGATTTAATAATAATCAAAGTGCATCAGTTCAAGCAATATCGGATAAATTAGTGGCGAAATCCCTGACCGTTAATATGAAATCGCCATTTTATAGGATTGTGACCCCTGACCTACCATTGGATACGTTAATTTATACAGCACAAGGACAAAGATTAAATTCTGTTGGTACTGCAATATTAAATTATAGTAGTGCGAACATGTTCTTTTATAGTTATGCAAGTTCATATCAGGCAACAATTACACGAGATACAACCATTAACTCGATTAACGTGCAATTTGTTGATGATACGGGAAACCTTGTCGAGGGATTAGATGATAGATCGAGTGTGACTTTAAAAGTTTTGAGAAATATTCAATTAGATAATGAAAAAGATCCCGTAGTCGAAGAATTACAAGATATTGAGGAAGAAATGAAAGAATTGAATAAAAAAGAAGATATTGAAAACACCAATTTAGAATTAGAGAGAGCAGGAGAAAGTGTAGGTTTAGGTGTAGGAATTGGTACAGGAGTTCGTGAAGATGTAGGAGAAGATATAGAACAAAAAACAGGTGAAGGTGAAACAGGTTTAACAACATTTTCACCAAGAACAAGAAGAAGAAGAAGGATACCATTAAGATTAAGAGAAACAACAGAAGAAGAAGCACAAAGAATAAGACCAATAACACAAGAAGCAAATCGATTTATTGACTCCATGATTTTATCAATTATACAAAATGGTTTGAATTTAACAACTATAACACAACAGGCAAAACCAAGAGATTATGATGATATATCGAATATATTTAGTAGGGGAGTAATTGAGTATTATTTACAGAACCTCCCTTTTATAAATAGGATGATTGATGGTTTATCACGAGAAGGTATTAATTTTTTGAGAAATAATAGAGAATTAACAAACTTTTTAGAACAAAATAATAATTTTACATTATCACCTAATGGTGAGTTAATAAGTGATGATAGTGTCTCAAATCTTGCATATACAATAAATAAAAATGGTGCAGAAGTTATTTTAAATAAAATAAATGAATTAATGCAGGATATTAATTTGAGAACAAATGATAAAGGTGAAATTAGAATAAGTTCAAAACAAGAAAGAATAATCGCAAGTAAATTAAAACCAACAATACGTGATTTATTAGAAGTAGGTGGGACAATTGTACCACCGAGACCAATAGAAGCAGTACCAGCAGGAAAAAGGCGAGGTATAGGTGGGTTAAGACCAACAAACTATGGTGTGCCACAAAAAACATTATTAAGAGATTTAGTCGGAAATAGAATGTCAGATTTTATTAAAAATTTAGGAATTGATTTGAAATATAAAGATGATAAATCAATACCTCGTGAAGAAAGAAGGTCACCATTAGAGAAACAATTATTTTCAAAAAAGAATTTAACATTATATCAAAAAATTAAATATGAATTAGAAAGAAATAGAGGGAGAGATTTTAGAAATGCAATGGGTGAGTTTATGGATAGATTAAGAAATGCAGGAGTTAGAAAAATAAATAATTTTAATGTTTTGAAATATTTTATTGGTGAGAGAAATATGTCAACAGAAGGTGGACGACCTTTATTTAGTGCGGGGCGTGATACTATTGTAAGAAATAATAATTTTTTATATGAAGGCGAACCCGTACCTCCTGCATTAGGTTTATCAATAACGAGAGCAATGACAGGTCGTGCAGAACCACAAGAAGAAAGAGATCCAAACACAGGAGCAAATTATGATGATGTCGCACGAGTACCAAGAAGAGAAGAACCCAAACCCGACCCTGAACCTAAATCTAAACCAAAAGAAGAAAAAGAAGAAAAAGAAGATTAATTTTTATTGAATTTCATTGTTTTTATATGTTATTTATATATGTATAGTTATATGCCTATACATATATAGTTATATGCCTATATACATATAGGTTATGTTCTTATAATAGTCATAATAAAATTTTATTATGCTTACATATAGGTGGTTATGTGCTTTTTATATAGTAGTTATGTGCTTTTATACTATATTATATATATATCTCTATTTCAAACTCTATTTTCTCATATTTTCTCTATATTTCTCATTATGAATAAATGAATTCAAACTCAAAAGGTTTCTATCATAGTGAGTAAGTTCTCTCCAACATTTATATTTACAAGTACCAAAATATAGACAAAGGTCTTTTATTTCTTTTGAATCTCTATGTTTATGAGTGTATTCATAGTCACAACCGCACGATTCACATTTTTGTTTGAATGACTCCATTATATTTATATATATATATTATATATAAAAAATGTTTGAAACTATTTATAAATATGTAAATTATATATATTCATATTTTCAAAGTTCAAATTCAAAACAACTTGAGGAAGAAATAGAAGAAGTTAAAAAAATTGAATTATCTGAAAAAGATAAAAATTTAATTGATTCTCAAATTGAAAATTATCAATCTGTTTTGAAAGATATTAAGAATGTAATGTCATATAGAGATGCACTTTTAAAAGATGGTGATATAAATGAAATACTTTTGAATAAATAAGTAATTTTATTATAATTATTTTATAATATAAATATATAGTTATATTATAAATATGGAAGAATTATTCAAAGAAGTAGATAAACAGAGAAATATCAAAAAGGTCACACTTGATAATTATAAAAGAAATTTAAAGACCATGTATAAGGGTGTTGAAGGTGATAAAGAATTTAATGTCAATTTTCTCAATAATTTCAATAAAGTTAAAAAGTATTTAGAAACATTACTCCCATCAGTTAAAAAAACACGTATCGCCGTTATATTAGTAATATTAAGATTAAATGAAAAAAAGAACAAAAAACTTATAAATAAATATACTGAATATTTAGGAGAAGTAAAAAAAAAATATGATGCAATGATTAATGAAAATAAAAAGAATGCAAAGCAGTCAGATAATTGGGTCGCCTATAAAAAACTTGTAAAAGTATTTAATAATTATGTTAGAGAAGTAAAAGAAGAACGTTTAAATAAAGTTGGTAAAAAAGTGTTGACTAATAAAGAAAAAGATTTATTAAATAAATATTTAGTCGCAGGTTTATATATATTACATCCTGCTATTCGTCTCGATTATGCAGGTATGAAAATAATAAGTGATAAGGCATATAATAAATTATCAGAGGATGATTTGGATAATAATAATTATTTAGTAATTCAAGGACGAAACAATAAAAAATTTCACTTTGGTAAAAATACATATAAAACAGGTAAAAAATACGGACATAAAATAAAACCTGTTGAGAAAAAATTAAATCAGGTCTTAAATGTATGGTTAAAACATAATGGTGATAAACAATATTTATTGAATGGAATTAGAGGGAAACCATTGACACGAAATGGGTTGACTAAATTTATAATGAAAGTATTCACTCCCTCAGGATCAAAGAAAATATCGTCAAATATGATTCGACATATTTTAATATCAGAAAATGAAGATATGCAAAAATTACAAGAACTCAAAAAGAAAGCGGAGAAACTGGCGGATGATATGCACCACTCAACTGAACAACAACAATCCACATATTATAAAGATAAATAATTTAAATTATAAAAAAAATATAATATATTTATATAGTATATAACATAATGGCGAAAAAACAAATGAAAATGAAAGAAGCAAAAAAACCTGCACCTCAAAAAGGGGCAAAGAAAAGCGGAGGCGGATGGATCGCTCATGTAAAGAAAGTCGCAAAACAGAAAGGGATTAAATATGGAGAAGCATTAAAAGTCGCTTCAAAAACTTATAAAAAGAAATAAACAAAATCTTATTTTTTATATAATATTTATTAATATTACATATTATATATAATGGAGAACCTTGATGATGAATTTATTGAAATACTTTCAAAAATAACAGATGATGAAATAAAAAAAAACTTATTTAAATTATTTTTGAAATATAATGATAAGGTTATGGATCTTGAAATTCAACTAACAACTCAAAAAAAGGGATGCATTTCAAATTGTAATGACAACGATTTTTGTAATGGGAACGATGTTGATGCAAATCTTGGAAAAAAATAAACATATTATATATATATATAGATGAGTTATAAAACAAAAGCAAATTTTAAACCCCATAAAATGTATAAGGGGAGTATTGTTAAAACTGCAAAAACATTTGAAGAACATAAAAAATTAGGAAAAGCAGGATATAAACATACTAAACCAAAAGGAGTCAACCCTAAATATACAAAAGGATTAACTAAAACACAGGCGAAAAAGAAAGTTGAAAATATTAAGAAATCAAGGGAACTTGTAAAAAAAGGAAAGAAAAAAGAAGCATTCAAACTTGCACAAAAAAGACCAACAACAAAAAGCACAAAAAAAGGAAGTGGTACAATCGCATTCAAAAAGAAATATGGAAATATTAAACCACTTTCAAAAGAGTTTGAAAAGAAAACAGGCGTACCGATGAAAGCACAAAAGAAAGTGTTTGAAAGGGGTGAGGGTGCGTGGGTGAGTGCAGGGTCACGACCAAGTGTTGGAAATCCACAACAATGGGCATATGCAAGGTTATATAAATTTGTTATGGATAAAGGGACAAGATTTGATAAAGATATAGTTAAAGAATTTAATATAAAATTTAAATAAAAAATCATTTAAAGATTTTGATATATATATATATAGTGTAAATAAAATGTCTACTTATTATATAAATACTATGGAGCAAAATAATGAATTTGATAAACTGACAAAAGAACAACTTTTGAAAATGTACCAAACATATACTAAATTAAGAAATAAAGAAGATATAGAAAAACTCAAAAGAAAACAAAGAGTTAAGAGGTATTATCAAAGTGATAAAGGAAAGGCGAAATTGAAAGAAATTCAAAAAAGATATTATCAAAAAAATAAGGAAAAAATTCTTAAAAAGTATCATGATAATAAAACTAAAAATAAACAAGAAAATAATGAAATAATTGAAATTAATGAAAATTAAAAACTTATAGAAATTTTTTTTTAATTTAAAGAAATATATTTTATTATATATATATATATAATAAAATATGACTTTTGACGTTGAAGCAAAAACAATAAGTAATAAAACATTTACTTTTGAATGTCCTTTTTGTTGGACTAAATATAAGAAAAATGGACAACCTTATAAAACGGCAAAAAGGGTCATACATACACACGGATCAAGTGGAGACACATCAAACAGGATAGAACACAGATGCGGACATTGTTATTTAACAAATGCAGATTTCAATATATACATTACAGATAATACAAAACGACTTTAACTTAAAGGCAATAATATATATATATATAGAAAAGATGAATTTTTTTAATTTACCAAGAGAATTAATAACAATGATTTTTGAAATGGATAATACATATAGAAATAAATTTAATTTATGCATGAATGAATTAATTTTATTAAAAATTAAAAAAAGACAAAAATTATTGAAAATGGATATTTTAAGGGATATTGATATATTAGGAAAACTCCCTGAGTATCATAGAGAATATCCGACAAGTGAATTAACTGCAAGTGATTTTGATGTTAATTTTATAATGCCAAATGATGAAATACTCGATATAGAGTATTGGGTGGATGATTATATGATCCGCAACCATCTTTAAATATTATGTTTATTTTTTATATTATTTTTTTTATATATATATATAAAAAAAATTACTTAAAGATAAAATTATTATATTGTATATATATATATAGAAAATGTTAAACTCAGAAAAAAAAAATATTGTATTAAATAAAGATATGATTAAATCATTAAAAGTTGAAATCTGTGATAAGCAACTGGATCGAATGAAAAAACTTTATGCATTGGATTATAGTAATTTTATCAAACACTTATGGAAAAAAGAAGATGATGAATTTAAGATCGATGCAGAATGGTACAACAATCCTAAAACATATTTTAATAGATTCAGAACTTGGTTAAAAAATATTTTCAAAGTGGATTCAAAAACATATAATGAAACTTATAAATATTCAAAAGGTTCAAATGCAGGACGCTTATATGTTAATGGTTTTGGTTTTCAATCTTTGAAAAAAAGCATTAGAAATTACTTATTTTTTGATTTGGGAAAATATGATTATGATATGCAAAACGCCCATTTTAAAATATGCAAAATGCTATGTAAAGATATACCACTCGAAACGCCAATTTTAGATGAATATATTAATAATAGACAAGTATGTTTAAATAGGTGGAAATGCACAAAACAAGATGTGTTGACGATGTTGAATTGTGATAAATGGTTTGATGGTGTATTGAAACCATTTCATAATGAATTGAAACCCATAAAATTATTAATTCAAACAAATAATCAGAATATCGCAAATAAAACAACAAATAAAAAAAACCCTATATCGTCAATTGTTAATAAAATATTTTGTTATTTTGAAAATCAACTATTACAAAGACAAATGAAAAAAATGAATAATGCACACTCATTATATTTTGATGGATATATTGGTTCAACTGATGTTGACATTAGTTTATTAAATGAAACAACAAAAGAAGAAAATATAACTTGGTCAGTTAAACCTTTTGAGAATACTATTAATATTGATGATATATATGATAAGAATACATATAATGATATTGATAACATAAACCATTTTCAATTTTCAAAACAAGAATTCAAAAGTTTAGTTTTTCATTGTCAAAGTGAATATATTGAAAATATTTGTATTGATAAAGTTATTGAATTAGAAAAGAAAATTAAAAAGGAGAAGAAATTTGAAAAGGCAAAAATAAAACTTTATAAAGATACAACAAATGAACATATGGATATTTTATTTAAATATATGAATAAATATTTATTAGTTTGTAAAGGTTCAACTATTTCATATATTTTTGAAAAGAAAGATAAACATAATAGAATGGAAACATATACATTATATAAAAGTAAAAAGGATTTTAGGGAAAATTGGGAAGAATATACAATCGATAATGAGCATTTATTTAAAACTTCAAAAGAAGTTGTTGTTTTATGGTTGAAATGGTCTAATAGAAGGACATACGATGAAATAGTATTTAAACCATATCATTATTTTGAATATGACCCTAACAAGTTCAATAGTTATAATATGTGGAGTGGATGGGAGTTTGAATACGATGAAAACTTTGAAGTTGACGAAGATTTAATAAAAAATATACTGCACCATGTTGAAGTGGTTGTTTGCAATAATAATACAGAAATGTATGAATATGTTTTAAATTTATGGCATCTTATATTACACGGAAAAAAAACAGGTATTGGTTTAGGTTTAACAGGTGTGCAGGGTTGTGGTAAATCAACTATTCTTGAATACTTGGGAGAAAAAATACTCGGTGAGAAGTATTATGCATATATTCAAAGTTTAGATGATTTAACTAATAAATTCAGTTCTTTGAGATGTATGAAATCATTTATTATTGTTGACGAAATTGATACGTGGAGTGGTGATACTAAAACTGCAAATAAGTTAAAAAGTATATTAACTCAAACTAAAACAAAACTTGAAAGAAAAAATAAAGATGCAATTAATATTGATGATTTTTCAAATTATGCATTTATTTCAAATTTCAAAAACTTTTTAAGAGTTGAAGGAAAAGGCGATCGCCGTTATTTAATGCAGGAATGTGATCCTAAATATACAGGTAATAAGAAGTATTTTAATCAATTAAATAAAGATATGGGATCACCACCATTAAAAGGTCAACTAACAAAAGAAGAACAAATAAGGGCAACATTAATCGCCAAACATTTTTTTCATTATTTAATGAATAGACAACTTGATGATTATGATACAAGAGATATACCACAAACTGAAATTTTAAAAGAAATGAAAGCGGATGCGACACCTGTTATTGTATCATACTTTTATTATTTAATGGAACATTTAGAATTTCATAAAAAGAAAAAAATTGAAGTTAAATCAATTTATTCAGAATATACTCAATTTTGTGATGAGTTAGATTTAGATCAGAAATATGGAACATCTTCAACATTTTCAAAAAGATGCAAAAAATCATTTAGATTATTCAAAAAATATACAAAGCACACAAACAGCGGTGCAGTATTTTCAGGTTTCAAAGTTCAAGAAATTGAAGATATGAAAAAATCAATATTACAAAAATATGTAATTACTGATGATATATATGAATATATTAAAAATACATTGAATGTCAATCAATCTTTAATTGAAGAAAGTGACGACGATAGTGATGATGATAGTGATGATGATAGTATTGATTTATAAATTATAATTATTTTTTTTTGAACTTTGAAATATATATATATTTTCTAATATATATATATATTTAAATGGCGGGTTTTGGTACTAAAACATTTTTGAAATATGATGATTATACAACTCCTTTTGAAACATGGAAATCAATAAAACAATATATACCTAATAATAAAATTATATGGTCACCTTTTTATTGTGATGGAAAACAAAAAGAACATTTTGAAAAAATGGGTTTTGAAATAATTCACAAAAAAAAAGATTTTTTTAAATATACACCTGAATATGATATTTTAATCGATAATCCACCTTTTGGTAAAAAGAGAGAAATACTTGAAAAATTAAAATTATTAGATAAACCTTTTATTTTAATTATGCCTCAAAATACAATAAATACATCGTATATAAAACCATTTGATAAAGATATGCAGATATTAATACCAAGAAGAAGAATCCAATTTATAAAAGATGGTATAACTA
>VMHT01017585.1_pt1 | contig 24052 bp, 40 predicted proteins | sample 4693611 | NCBI WGS metagenome assembly VMHT01 (sample SAMN12280063, study PRJNA550983) | marine metagenome | isolation source: seawater sampled from same location over 5 years 0.02-0.2 micron viral filtrate | place: USA: collected off the coast of southern California halfway between the port... ...
AACAAACCCTAATGCTATTATATATGACGGTATGTACAGCCCTAATATGCAACTATACAAAGTACCAGATTATGTAGCAGCTTGTAACTGGTGTTTAATTGACCAAAAGGTAGCAGAATTTCATTTAGCAAATATAGAAAACGGTTTTGCAGGATCTTACTTTATTAGTTTTGCTAATGGAGTACCAACAGCAGAAGAACGAAGACAAGTAGAAAATAGTATTAAAAAGAAATTTACAGGTTCAGGTAATGCAGGTAAATTTGTACTTACATTTTCAGACGATAAAAACAGAACACCAGACATAACACCTATTTCGGTAGCTGACGCAGACAAACAATACTTAGCTTTACAGGAACTTTTAGTACAAAACATACTTACAGGTCATAGAGTTACTTCACCTATGTTAATGGGTATTAAAAACAGTACAGGTTTAGGTAATAACGCAGAAGAACTAAATAGTGCTTTTGAAGTATTTTTAAACACTGTAATAAAACCATTTCAAAATAACATATTATCTTGTTTAGGTAAAATCTTAGAAGTAAACGGTATTAACTTACCTTTAGAAATAGTACAGAACAAACCAATTACAACAAGGTTTACTATAGAAGATATGAAGTCAGTAATGACTGAAGACGAAATACGTGCAGAATTAGGTTTAAAACCTTTAGAAGAAGAACTAACAGCTGACGACGAAGACAATAGACAAGAATACGCAAAGGTTGGTAGTATGATAACAGACGGTAAAGAACTACCTTTATTCGACACTATAGAAGAAGCAGAAGCTGAAGCAGAAAAATTAGGTTGTTCAGGTTACCACGAACACACACAAGACGGTAAAACGTATTATATGCCGTGTGAAAACCACGACCAAATAACTAACTTACAAAAGTGTGATTGTGCTAAACCTTCTAAAGATTGTAAAAAAAAATGTGACAGATACGAAGAAACAGAACTAGATAAGTTTATAGCAGAATACGGAGAGGACGCACCAGAAGGTTACGAACTAATAGATGACGAAAGAGTAGAAGACGAAGACGAAGACTTTGATTTCGAAAAAGAATTAAACGAAATACACCGTTTAGACTTAGCTACAACAGGAACAGCAAGACCTAACGCACGTTCAGAACAAGACGGAATAGATAAAAACTACAACTTATACAAAGTAAGATACGAATACGCAGAAGATACAGGACTAACTAGAGAAAGTGGTAAAAGTAGGGAGTTTTGCACTAAAATGTTATCGGCTAAAAAAATGTATCGTAAAGAAGATTTAATAAGATTAGAAAATATACCTGTAAATAGAGGTTGGGGTAAAGGTGGTGCAGACACTTATTCTATATGGAAATTTAAAGGAGGGGGTTCGTGTCATCATTACTTCAGAAGGAAGATCTGGAAATTTACTTTAGGAGTTTCAAGAAGTGGTAACTTAGAAGATGGGGATGTTATTAGTACTGCTAAAGCTAGGAAGTCAGGATTTTACCCAGAAGCTAACGATATTAAAGTATCTACAGCACCGAAAAGAATGCCGAACAAAGGATTTATAAAATAAAATTAAATGTCATACGTATTATTCATAAGTGAAAACAAAATAAAAGACAGTACTGCAATAGGTGGTAATGTAGACAACGAATTTTTACTACCATACATAAAGGTAGCACAAAAGAAGTATATAGAAACTAAGTTAGGAACTGACCTATTCGAAGCGTTACAGACGAAAATAACAGCAGGTTCTTTAAGTGGTGCATACCAGACTTTAGTAGACGACTACATACAAGACGCTTTAGTACATTGGAGTTTTTACGAAGCTTTACCATTTTTACGTTATAAGGTTATGAACAACAACGTAGTTTCTAAAACTGCAGAAAACAGTACACCTTTAACACGAGAAGAAGCACAAGATTTGCGTGAAGAAATTAGGAACACTTCTGAATTCTACACCGAACGCCTCATAGAATTCATTAAAAACAATACTGCAAGTTTTCCTGAATATTCTACTAACACAGGTGCAGACGTAACACCAGACCACAGTAACTATTATTCTGGAATGAATTTAGAATACGACAGAAACCAACGTAGAGATATTACTTTAGACGACTTCTTAACACCAGATCTTAAATAATGAAAAAGAACTATAAACCGAAAGCTAAAAACGAAGTAGCTTTAAAAACATATATTAAAAGTGCCAATAAGAACAGCAACAAAAGACACAGTAGAAACAATAGTAGTAAATAGTTCTGTAATAGGTTTTACTACATTTGCCGAAATAGAAATGATTTTAAAAATATTACTATTAGTTTTAACTATTGGATATACTGTAAATAGGTGGTACTCGCACTATAAAAAAAATAAATAAATGAAAACACTTTGTAAAATATTATACTACATAACTTTAAAAAAAGTATGTTTAGGTAAATGCGACCTAGACTGTAAAAAAAAATAATGACTTTAAAATACTTTAAACACTCAGAGTTTAATTGTAATTGCGGTGGTGAAGACTGTAAAGGTGAAAAGATGAACTACGCATTTTTAGACAAACTAGACCGTGCAAGAGGACTAGCAGAAAATACACCTTTTAAAATAACGAGTGGGTTTAGATGTAAGGAGTACAACGAAGATCTTATAAAAAGAGGTTATAAGGCAAGTCGCAATAGTAGTCACTTAAAAGGACTAGCAGCAGACATAAGCGTTAAGGATAGTAAAAGTAGATTTATAGTTATTAATAGCTTATTGTTAGCAGGTTTTACCAGGATAGGTATTGCAGATACATTTATTCACGTAGATTTAGATTTAGAAAAAACACAAAACGTAACTTGGACATATTAACTAAAATTATATATATTATGGAATTATCAAACATTGACTGGACTACTTTAATTTGGTCACTAATAGCAATTTTCGAAGTAATTGTTAGACTTACACCGTCTGAAAAAGACAACTCATTATTAAATAAGGTTATTTGGTTTATCGATAAAGTAGTACCAAACAGAACCAAGTAATGCGTAATAACCGTTATAGGTTAAAACCACACGAAATAGAAGTATTAAATAAACTACGTTCAGAACCAAAAAGAAACGTATTAGTTATAGGTGACTTACACTGTCCTTTTGACTTAGACGAATATTTAGACTTCTGTAAAGAACAGTACGTTAAATACTCTTGTAACGAAGTTGTATTTATAGGTGACGTTATAGATAATCACTATAGTAGTTATCACGAAACAGACGCCGACGGAATGGGTGGAGGTGAAGAACTAGACTTTGCTATAAAACGAATTGCAAGGTGGTATGAAGCGTTTCCTAAAGCTACAGTTATTATAGGAAACCACGACAGACTTATAATGCGTAAAGCACAAACAAGCGCAATACCGAAGAAGTGGATAAAGTCTTATAAAGAAGTCTTAGAAGTGCCTAAATGGAATTTTAAGGTATCTTACGAATTAGACAACGTACAATATTTACACGGTGAAGGTGGTACTGCACGAACAAAATGTCGTGCTGATCTTATGAACACAGTACAAGGACACTTACATACACAATGTTATACAGAAAACTATGTAGGTAAAAACTTTCGTATTTTTGGTATGCAAGTAGGTTGTGGTATTGACTTTTCTAGCTATTCTTTTGCTTATGCTAAGGCGGGTAAAAAACCAGCTATAGCGTGTTCGGTAGTATTAGAGAACGGAACAGTACCAATAAACCTTTTAATGTCTTTATAGGTACGTTTTAAGACACTTTCGTACTATTTTAATACAAACACACTACAGAAGTATCTAAACTTATTAGATACAAAATCCTTATAAACACCCTAAATGTTAATAACTTTTAAATAATTTTGTTTAAATTTGTGTTAGTAATAAAATAATTACTATATTTGTAGTATGAAAACAATAGAAATAAATACTACTCAATATTGGACGAACAAAAGAAGCGGTTTAGTTTGGTCGGTTCAACAATCAGAAAACGATATTATTATATTTAGACATAACAAAACTAAAATAATATCTATTGAAAATTTATTAAAAAATTTCATACAAAAATAATTAAACGAATTAAAAACTAAAAATTAAAATTATGAAAACAAGATTAAAAAAAGACGTCTACAAGATTATTGAAAACGGGCAACACCTTAATAGTTTAGACGCTACAGAACGTATTGTAAAAATTGCAAACGATTATTGTACGGACAAAATGATAGAGCATATAAACCATATTATAGACACTTATATATTAGATAATATAAGTTTACACGCTTTACAGAATAAAAGAAGTGAATTGTATAACATTAAAACAAAATAAGATGTTTAAAATAACTAACAAACAATCGGGATTTAGTCAGTATATGAGTAAGCAAGATATGCAAAGATTTATAACGCATAACAACGACTATAAATATAATGTAAAAAGAATTAACGAAATAGATATAGACTTAATTAGTGAAATAACATACGCTGTAATTGGTGTTATATCTTTATCTATATTAATAACCTTATTTTACTTTATAAGCTTATGATAACTATAATAACAAACGAACAATACGATCCTACAGAATATAACGGAGATAATGTTATTTGTGGACTTTGTGAAAAAGAAGCAGAATTTGACGACTGCTATTGTGAAGACCACCAAAATTGTAAAGAGTGTGGAGAACGTGAAGTATGCGAAGACGAATGTATAATATATAAATAAATAAATATGAATTTAATCAAAACAACAAACATTAAGGAAACTGTAGCAGAAATAACTACTGCAGTACAAAACGGAGAAGTAAACGCTTTAGAAGCTTTTATAAGCCTAAAGAAAATCGAAGAAATTATTAAACAAGTTAAAAAGAATGTAGACGACTTAGTAATAGAAGAAGCAGCTAAGTTTAATACAAAAACTTTTACTACATTTGACGCAGAAGTTACACTTAAAAATTCTGCTACTAGATACGATTTTTCTAACATACCAGAAATTGTAACAAGAGAACTTGAATTGAAAGCTTTAAAAGACAAACACAAGGCAGCTATAAAGTCAGATGTTATAGACTTAGACACAGGCGAGTTAGTAGAACCACCAATAGTTAAAGGTGGTAAAGAAGTAGTAAGTATAAAATTAAACAAATAGGGGTAAGTCGAAAACCTAATAGAGTAGACAAAATAAATAAATATTATGAAAACAGCAAAAGTAACAAACGTACAAGGTTCAGGAACATTTAAAGAATTATATGTATTTGAACTAGAATTAGACAACAACGACGCAGGTAAAATCTACAAGAAAGGACAAGACGCAGGCGTTAAAGTAGGTGACGAAATAACCTACACAATAAACGATAAAGGTTCTATAAAGATACAAAGAGAACAATACAGCGGTGGCGGTGGATATTCTAGTAAATCTAACCCAGACGTACAGAAGTCTATTATTAAACAATCAAGTTTAAAAGCAGCAGTAGAACTATGTAGTGCTTATATAAAGTCTGGTAACAGTGTAAATAGTGCAGATGTATTAAGATTAGCAGACACTTTTACGCATTGGGTAAACGGTAAAGAAACAGAAGTAGTAGCTAAGACAGAAAAAGTAGTTGCTAAAATTGATAACACAGACTTACCGTTTTAATGATTTTAGAAGGAATAACGGACACAAAAGAAGTAAAAGACCTTTGTAATATTGCTACTGAAATAGTAGGACTAGAACAAGGTTCTTTAACTTCTAAGTCAAGGAAGGAGCCGTACGCTTTAGCAAGACAAGTAGTAGCGAATATATGTTTAAAAAATGGAATACATTTCGTTACAATAGCTAAGGTGTTAAACCGTGACAGATCTAACATTTACCACTACCAGAAGAAACACGCAGACAACTTTAAACTTTGGGCACAATACAGAAACCTATTTACTAAAGTATTTAATGTTTATAAGGAAAGTAAAAAAGAACAAAAGACTTTTTTAACTAAACAAGACTTACGTAACCACTTGTTAAGTAACGGAGTTAAAACCTCGACAGGTGAAGTATTTATTATTGTTAAAAGTGGTGTGTTAAAAACTTCTATAAGAACTTCTTATAAAGACTTTAGTAATCAATTAGAAAAGATTAGAATTGCTTTATTAGATTATCGATTTAGTTTAGACGTACAAATATGAAACCGAACTACTACGCAATACTAACTTCTGAAGTTAGATACAACCAGAACTTAACCCCGAACGCTAAGTTATTATATGCAGAAATTACAGCGTTAATAAATATGAACGGGGTTTGTTTTGCTAGTAATAGTTACTTCGCAAACCTTTACGGAAAAACTAAAACCACAATTAGTAAATGGGTAAGTGAATTAGTTAAAGAAGGTTTTATAGAAATATCTTTTACATACAAAGAAGGTAGCAAAGAAATCGACAATAGGTATATAAGAATTATTAAAGGGGGTGTTGTTAAAAAGGTCAATACCCCCCTTGTCAAAAAGTTAAAAGATAATACTACAATACTTAATAATAATACTACGTATAGTAATAGTAAACCCTCTGTTGAAGAAATTAAACAATATTGTTTAGAACGTAACAACGGAATAGACGCAGAACAATTTTTTGACTTTTACGAAAGTAAGAATTGGTTTGTAGGTAAAAACAAAATGAAGAACTGGCAGGCGGCGGTTAGAACGTGGGAAAAACGAAAACAACAAAACCCTACATCTAAAATAGACCAACAGCTAGACAATTATAATAACGCAAAAAAACATTTAGGACTATGAAAATATTAAATTTATATGCGTGTTTAGGTGGCAACAGATACAAATGGAATGAAGTAAAAAGTGATATTGAAGTAACGGCAGTAGAATTAGATACTGAACTAGCAAGGTTATATCAAGATCGGTTTCCTAACGATAAAGTAATAATAGCAGACGCACATAAATACTTACTAGAAAATTATAAAGAATACGATTTTATTTGGAGTTCTCCTCCTTGTCCGACACACTCAAAAGCTAGGTATTGGGCGATAGGTGCAAATGGTAAAAACCCTATTTACCCAAATATGCAACTTTACGAAGAAATTATATTTTTAGAACACCATTTCAAAGGTAAGTATGTAGTAGAAAATGTTATACCTTATTACGAACCTATGTTAAACCCTAAAAAAAGAGGTAGACATTTATACTGGACAAACTTTAATTTATCAAATTTTTTAAATTATAGAACTTTTAGTGTCTGCCAAGGAAAAGATGAGTTAAAAAGATTATGCAAGTTTCATAATTACAACTTCAATAAATATAAAGGAACACAAAAAAAATTAAAAATAGCTAGAAACCTGGTAGATTACGAAGCGGGTAAAACAATACTAGAAACTGCTTTAGGAATAATAAATAACAACAACAAAGAACAAACTAAACTATTTTAATATGAGAACAAAGAAACCAGAAGTACATAGATTTTTTCGCAAAGGACAATACAATACTTTAGATAAAAGTTTGTTTCATCAGTGGCTAAAAGAAGAAGGCTACAGCCGTTACGGTTTAGCAATAGACTTAGACAAAACACCTTTGACTATAGACAGGTATATGAACGAACCAGAACGACTTACATTAAAGCAAGTAAAAATTATTTGCGAAGAAACAGACGTAGACGCTAACTTTATAATGGACTTAATTTATTAAATATGAACTTAGAAGAATACAACAAAAAGAAAAGAAAAGAATATTACACAAACGTAATACTTTCAATTTTAATTTATATTATTGTAGGTATATTAATATCGAAATTAATATGAAAATAAAAGAAATAGAAACTTCACAACTCAAGTTAAAATGTTTAGATCTTATAACTAAGACTTTTGTAGAACTTGGACAAGTAAAAGACGACAAGACTTTAGCAATACTTGCACAGACTTTAGCTACAGACCTTTTAGAAGACTTTCCTAACTTGACCTTCGAAGACATAGTACAGTCTTTTAGAAACGGTGTTAGACATACAGACACCTTTGTATTGAACGTACAGACATATTACAAGTGGATAAAAGCACACAGGGCTGTAATTTGGAATAACGAAGGTAAAGAACACACAGACAAAAGACTAAGATACAGAAGTAGAAAAGGTACAGGACTTAACAAAATAGAAAACAAAATAAATTTAATAAAATGAACGAAGAACTTAACCCTGTAAGTAAAGCACGTATAATAGTAGATACTTTAACAGAAGACGTTAGACTACAAATTAAATTGTTAGAAATACTTACAAGGAATTTAACAGGTGAAGAAATAAATAAACTTTATGAAAGTTTTAGAACTGTTTGCAGGTAGTCGTTCATTTGGTAAAGTAGCCGAAAAGTTTGGTTTAGAAGTGTTTAGTGTAGATATAAACGACTTTAAAAATATAGACTATATTACAGACATTTTAGAATTTGACTATAGTAAAGTACCATTTAAACCAGATATAATTTGGGCAAGCCCACCTTGTACGTATTTTAGTGTAGCAAGTATAGGACACCACTGGCACGAAGACCACACACCAAAAACAGAAGAAGCTATTTTAGGAATGCAAATACTTAATAAAACTTTAGAAATAATAGAACACTACAAACCAGACTATTATTTTATAGAAAACCCTGTCGGCAAAATGCGTAGAAAAATAAAAGGTATTAATCGTACAACAGTTACGTATTGTTCTTATGGTGATAACAGAATGAAACCTACGGACATTTGGAGCAATCATATTTACGATATATTTAATACTGAAGGTTGGCGACCTAAACCACAATGTTACGCAGGAAATACAAAGTGCCACCACGAAGCAGCCCCAAGAGGTTCTAAAACAGGAACACAAGGATTAAAAAATAACTACGAACGAAGTAAGATACCAGAACAATTACTAATAGAAATAATAGCTAGTACACTATAAAAATAATATGTTAAAACGTAATATAACATACCCTTATTTGTTTCATAAAATAGCTAAAGAACTTTCTACAGATCGTACAAAAGGTATGTTGAAAAACTATGTAGGTAAAGAATATTACGCAGGTAAAGACACTAAGAAATATAACGTACAAGGAATACTTGCAGAACTAATAGCACAAGAATACTTTTTACAAAACGACACAGAATATAAAGCTTTAACATTTTTAGGTACAGAACCAGAAGTTGAAGCAGACATAGTAGTAGGTAAAAGAAAAATAGACGTTAAATATATACCTAGACACGGCAAACTACTTATTGTTAATTACAATGCACATAACAACAAAAACAAACAAGTAACGGAATATATGTTTATACAACCTGTAGAACGCTATACTTACGCAACAGCTAAAGCTATTATTTGGTTTGTAAACCACAAAGAAGTAGATAAGTGGAAAGTAGAACAACAAACACGAACAAAAGTATATAGTAATAAAATATTAATAAAGTAATGTTCATAACTATATAAAAAAATAGTAAAATAAAAAAGAAATATTTATATTATTGAATTGTGAAAAGTATAAGTAAATTAAAAAAGGAGTTAGACAAATGGTTTAGTTTATTTATTAGATTAAGAAACGCAAGTAAAGACGGAATAGTTGAGTGTTGGACTTGTGGAAAAACAGCACACTATAAAAAGATGCACGCAGGTCACTTTATGTCTAGGAAACACCACGCTACAAGGTGGAACGAAGACGGGAACGTACAGGTACAATGTCCTAAGTGTAACCTATTCGGACAAGGTGAACAATATACATTTGGTAAACTTATAGACGTTAGGATCGGTGAAGGTAAGAGTGAAGAACTACAAGAACTAAGTAGAACGACTGTAAAGTATATGCGACACGAATACGAAGATATGATTAAGTTTTATAAAGAAAAAGTAAATGCTATTAAAACCGATTAGTATAAACTACCAACACGAAATAGCTTTACAAGTGTATTTAGATATGATAACTACAACTATAAAAGACGTTACAAAAAACGAAGACAAATATAAAGACTTTATAGACGTAGCTAATATAATTATAGAACACCACAACAACTATAGAAAAGACGTATTAGTACTTGCGAACTATCAAGACTTTATAAGTCTAATACCTACACACTTCACAGCTATGTTAAACGGATATTTAACAGGACTAGAAAACGAAAAGAATAGAAATACTGTTAGATTATATAAACACTTATTAAGTGAAGAAGGTTATAACTTTATAGAAAAAGTACAAGATATAAAAATTGAACAAGATATATAAAATATTAGCAGACCTAAGAAGTCACTTTGTGAAAATGACTTACGGACTTACTACCGACAAGAACGAAGTAGACGAAGTAGTCCAGGAACTTATGCTTTACTTACTACAGATGAACCCCGACACACTAAAAGGAATATACGACAAGGACGGAGAAAAGGGTTTAATAAGATACGGAGCAGTAGTAATACGTAGAAGTCTACAAAGTAAAAACAGTCCTTATTATTATAAGTATAAAAAATACTACACAAATTTAGCAGGTACTTCTACTTCAACTATTCTTAGTCAAGAAGCTTATCATAAAAGTATTTACAACTTACCAGAAGAAATAGTAGACAATTACAAATGGAAAAAGTTAGAAGAAATAGATAAAGAGTTAGACGATATGTACTGGTACGACAGGGAACTATTTAAGTTGTACTATTACGAAACGAATACATTAGATAGTTTAGCAAAGAAAACAGGAATAAGTAGAAACAGTTTATTTACTACAATAGATAACGTAAGACAATTACTTAAAGATAAATTAAATGAATAGGTTCTTTGTAAATAAAGAAGTATATAAAGAACGGTTAGACACTTGTAGAAGTTGTGACGAATATTTTAAACCTACAGGATCTTGTAAATTGTGTGGTTGTTTTATGCGTATCAAGGCTTCTATGGGAATTATGGACTGTCCTAACGAATACTGGTTAGCGACGCAAGAGTACGAAGCACCTAAAGAAATACCTACACACCTTAAAGACGAAATAAAGGAAGTATGGAAACTAATAGACAACGGACGAATAAAAGACACAAAGAGTAAACAAAGACTAATAGAACTATATAATACAATACACGATACTACATACAGTGTAAATACAAATTGTAGTAGTTGTTTAAAAAGTATGTATTTATTTATGCAAGACGTAATTACTAAGATATGAAGAAACGAAAACTAAACTCGAAACACCCACGCTACAAAAAGAAAAAGGAAGTTAAAGAGTATAAAAGGGTATTAAAGAAAGTAGGAAAGAATTTTAAAATGTATTTTTTATATGAAAAAGAGTAAACACTATTACGAGTTCGACAGGAACTTAGACAATGCAAAAATGAAGAATTGGCAAGACGAAGTAATACAAGATAAAGATAATAAATGGTCTGGTGGTAAGATACCTAACTGGGAAAATGTAACACCAACGAAAAAGATAGAAATAGATAATAGAGTACCAGAATACTACAAAGGTAAGAACGGTTACGAAGCTAGGAAGGTATGCGATAACTTTGATTTACCATACCACCTTGCGACAGCAGTAACTTACATATTAAGATCGTACCACAAACACGACACACCGATTGAATGTTTAACTAAAGCTAAGGCACACTTAGAATTTGAAATAGAAAAATATGTCGAAAATAATTAAAGGTAAATTAATAGGTCGTACTAAAACTAGATACGAAAAACCTTCTATAGTAAACGACTACGAAAATATAGAAGACAAAGTAATAACACTACCAGAAATAATAACAGAAGACTTCGGTTACGAGATGCACTTTGGAATACGTGAACTATCTACAACAAAAGAAAACTCGTACACAAATACAAAATGGACACCATTATACAGAAAATGAAATATAAAAACATTAAGAACATATTAAGAAAACAAATAGACAACGGAGTAAAAACCTTTTGGACTTTTAACGAAGAACAACAAGAGTTCACGCAGATATACAAGAACTATAATGACGGACTAACAATATACACACCGTTACAACTATTAGAATACCTTTTATCGAAATGATAATAAACGCAATAATATTTGGACTAGGTTTTGTATTAGGAATGTATATACTAACACAAATAGAAAACAGACTATGAAGTTTATTTGTAACGAATGTAGTAAGACTACAGATATATATAAAGTAAAGTTTACAGCAACTACAAACGGTTTAGTATGTAAAGACGCTATATGCTGTAACGAATATATGAAACAAGTAAGAACAAAAGAATACGAAGGTATACCAGAGATTAAACGAAACGAAGAACATTGTAAAAGCAGTAACTACGTTAAAGGACTTATGAAAGGTGAATAGAACACACGCACAAAACAAATACTATTTTAAGTGTATAGTAATACCATTAGGTAACTACTTGGGTTACCATAAGTTTGAGATGCACGAAATACTTAAAGATTTGTTTATAGCAGATACAAGTAAAGAACTTAATACAAACGAATTTAAAGACTATTGCGAACAAATTAGGGTATGGTCTATGTCAGAGTTTAACTTTACCTTAGAAGAACCCGAAACAAATAAATAAGTCTTATTTATATTATATAGTAAGATTGGTTAATCAATTTATTTCAATTATGGATAAAAGAAAAAATAACGGCGGTGCTAGGAAAGGTTCAGGCCGTAAGAGTAAAGCAGAAGAACAGAAACTAATAGAGAACTTAACACCTATGAACGCTAAAGCTTTAGAGGCTTTAAAAGAAGGGTTAGACAAAAAGGAACAATGGTCGGTTAAATTATTCTTTGAATACTTCTACGGTAAACCTCAACAAAGAGTAGACGTAACGACAAACGATGAAAGTTTAAATATGCCACTAATAAACTTTATAGACACTGAACCTAAATAGTAAATACAATAATCTATTTACATCTAATTGTAGATATTACATAGTTACAGGTGGTAGGGGTTCTGGTAAGTCTTTTGCAGTTACTGTATTCTTAACACTACTAACTATGTCTAAAGGTGTTCGTGTATTGTTTACTCGTTATACTATGATTAGTGCACACCTAAGTATTGTACCAGAGTTTTTAGAGAAGATAGGTTTATTAGGTTTTACGAGTATCTTTAATATTAACAAGTCCGAAGTAGTCAATACTAAAACAAACAGCGATATTATATTTAGAGGTATTAAGACTTCTTCAGGAAACCAGACAGCAAGTCTAAAATCTTTACAAGGGATTAGTTGTTGGGTACTTGATGAAGCAGAAGAACTAATAGACGAAAACACTTTCGATACTATAGATCTGTCAATTAGAGAAAAGGAAGTACAGAACAGAATAGTATTAATACTTAACCCTACAACAAAGGAACACTGGATATATAAAAGGTTCTTTGAAAACAGAGGTGTAGAAGCAGGGTTTAATGGTATTAAAGACGACATCTGTTATATACACTCGACATACTTAGATAACGAACACAACTTAAACGAAAGCTTCTTACAACGTATAGAAACAATACAACAAAACAATATAAAGAAATACAACCATAAAATACTTGGTGATTGGTTAGATAAAGCAGAAGGTGTAGTATTTGAGAATTGGACTATAGGAAGGTTTAACCCTAACGGACTACAAACGTCTTGTGGTATGGACTTTGGTTTTAGTGTAGACCCAGATACATTAATAGAAATAGCTATAGACAAAACGAAGAAGAAAATATACCTTAAAGAACATATATACAGAAACGGGTTAAAGTCACACGAGTTAGCAAAGATTGTATTAAACAAAGTAGGTAACAAACTAATAGTAGCAGATAGTGCAGAACCTAGACTAATAGAAGACTTAAGACATACGGGAGTAAATATAAGACCTGTAAAAAAAGGTACTATTGAAAGTGGTATTACACGAATGCAAGACTACGAACTAATTGTAGATACAGACAGTATAAATATAGTTAAAGAATTAAACAACTATATATACGCAGACAAGGGTTCTAAGTTATACGTAGATAGTTTTAACCACGCTATAGACGCAATACGTTATAACGTAATATACCACTTAGACAACCCTAACGCAGGTAAGTACTTTGTACAATAAACTAAAAACAACAAATTTATATTATATACTATGAAAGTAAAACTATTGAACGGTAAAAAGAAGTTAAGTTTTAATATACCAGAAAGTTTTAACGAATTAAACTTAGGAAGGTATCAGAGACTTATGGCAGTTCTTAAAAAAGATGAGGACGTACACGACATCGAAAAGGTTATAAGAATACTTAATTGTATTACGGATATACCAAAAAGACAATTGTACGGTCTGGATATGAAAAGTATAGGTAAGTTAGGTAAACACTTAACTACGTTTTTAGAAACAGTACCTACAGACGAACTTAAACACTTTATAGAAATAGAAGGTGTAGAGTATGGGTTTCACCCCAAGTTAGTAGATATGACACTTGGTGAATTTGTAGACTTAGAAACATATACAGAAAACTTAGAAGAAAATCTACATAACATTCTAAGTATATTATACAGACCTGTTACAGCAAAGAAGGACGACAAGTATAGAATAGAAGACTACGAACCTAACGAAGAACGAGCAGACCTATTTAAGAAACATTTAAAGGTAGAAGACTTTAACGGTGCTTCGGTTTTTTTTTACGATTTAGGAACTCAACTTTTAATCAATTCCAAGAAGTCTTCAATAGAGAAATTGAAGAAGACGGATTTAGTCAAGACGGACTAGCTAAAAAGTGGGGGTGGTACAACGCTATCTATATGTTAGCAAACGAAAACTTTTTAAACGTAGAACAAGTAGTAAAGAAACCAGCGTACGAATGTTTAACATTTATGAGTTATAAAAAAGACGTAAACCAAAAAATAGAAAATGAGTATAGACAGCATAAGATTTAAAAGTTACAATAACGTAATAGATACCTTAAAGTGTGTAGGAGAACAACACTTAAATATACATACTGTTACAAGTGGTGACTTATGGTCACTCGATTTAGAAAAGAATACATTGTTTCCTTTGTTTCATATTAACCCCGTAAACGTAACGGTAGGACAAAACACAAGATCGTTTAACTTTCAGTTGTTTGTTATGGATTTAGTAGAACCAGACGAAAGTAACGAACAAGAAGTATTAAGTGATTGTTTAGAAATAATGAACGACATAATAGCAGTATATAAACAAGGTGAGATACTATACGCTTACGACGCAGCAGCAGGTGAAGAACAAAGGTACTTTATAGACAACGACTTTACAATAGAACCTTTTACTGAACGATTTGATAACGCAGTAACAGGTTGGGTAATGTCTTTTGCAATAACAGTAGAAAACGAATTGAATAGTTGTATTGTACCAATAGACAATACTACAATATGTTCAAAATAAAAATAGGAAAATTAACAATACAATTAATACCACCAAAAATAACTTATGGACTATAACGAAGTAATAGAGAAACTAGAAGAAATAAGTATAGAGTTAGAAAGTTATACAGACTACCCACAAGGAGCTACTAACAACGCTAAACGAGCTATAGAGTATAAAGAAGAAAACGGTAGTAGTTGTGGTACTCGTGTAGGTTGGACTAGAGCAAGACAACTAGCAGATAAAAAACCTATATCAAGAGATACTATAGCACGTATGGCTTCATTTAAAAGACACCAACAACATAAAGACGTACCATACAGCGAAGGTTGCGGAGGTTTAATGTGGGATGCGTGGGGCGGTTCTAGTGGTATAAATTGGGCAATAAATAAACTTAAACAAATAGACAAAAAATAATATGGCAGATTTAACAACAACAATTACAGAAACTGTAACAATCAACGGAACAAATAGAGGTTCTACAAACACAGTAACAACAACAGGAATAGTAGACACTTTAGAACGTACTATTACTTGTCCTCATTCACAGACTACTACAATAGCAGCATTCGCAGCAGCAGTACATACTTCAAGTAGTGCAATAGATGTAGACTTAGTTAAATATATTAGGGTTACTAACTTAGACGAAAACGCAGAAATAGAGTTAGGAGTAGTAGGTACATCTGACAACTACCAAGTAACGATAACGCCTGGTAATAGTCACGTACTAAGTCAAGCAGCAGCAATACTATTAGCTGAAGAAGATACTACGCCTTCTTTTGGTACTATGGAAAACTTAGCAAGTCTACAAGTTAAACCAGTAGGTAGTTCTTACAACCCACAAGTAGAATTGTTTATAGCTAGCGCATAGTGGCGTTTGGTTTAAAATACGACAGTTTAGAAAACTACTTAAAATCTTACGGTAAATATATTGTAAGACAAGCTAGAGGTATCTTAAAAAAAAGAGGTAAGAACGTAACAGGTAAACTATCTAAGTCTTTAAGATATGATATCGTAGAAACTAAAGACGGTTACGATATACAATTTTTAGCTAGTAAATATGCAGCTTTTGTAAATAAAGGTGTTTCAGGTACTCAAGGTCGAAGGACGTATATAGACAAAGACGGTAACAGAAAAGTAAGTCCTTTTAAATTTAAGAAACAACCCCCTAGTTCAGTTATAGAAGGTTGGATAGGTAACAGAGGTATTAAAGGACGTGACCGTAAAGGTAGGTTTATAACAAGAAAGTCTTTAGCTTTTCTAATAGCTAGAAGTATTAAACGTAAAGGAATACCAGCAGCAAGTTTTTATACACAACCTTTAAGTTATAGTTTTAACAAATTTAAAAAGGATATGATGAAACATTTTAAAACAGATATATTAAACGAAATAAAAACATTTAAGAAATGAGTTTATCAATAGAACAAAAACCAAAATATAGACTTATACCAGCAGGTAGTAATATAATTTACACACTATATGACGCAGTAACTATAAACCCTATAAACAATAAGTTTAAAATAAAATATAAGGCTACTGTATATGTAAGTAACAAAACTTCTAATATAGTTTCTAGTGCTAATAGAGTAGGAGTATTTAAAGTAAGTCCTAACGGTGAAGGTTACGGAATATTTGACTTGTCACCTGTTTTACAGAACTATGTAAGTCCTGAATATACGGGAGGTACAGTACACAATACAAATACTACAAATAATTCGCAATACAACGGAGTAGAATATACAGAAAACACACCCCATACTATACACCAAATAGACGACTTTAGTACAAATAGAAATAGTGTTAGGTTTGTTGCAGTAAGGTTTAATATAGAAGCCGCAGATAGTGCTACAGGTAACGTAACAGAACAATACGGAAGTAATACTATAGCAGACACTGTTTTAATATATAACGGTGTTCTATACGATACAGACATTTTAAACTTAGGTAGTAGTGGTAATTTTGGTTATAACTTAGACGAAGCAGGATTTGTTATGAATAGTAATACAGACAAGTTTTTAACTAACGCTCCGACTACACAATACATACGAGAAAACGACTACTTAACTTTATCGTATTTTAGTGAGTACGATTGGGACTTTGAAGTAGGTACAGCAGGACTACAATACCCTTCTTTAAGATTTGTTAAGATACAATTCTATTATAACGGAAGTACTACAGGATCGTTAATAACGAAAACAATAGAAGCTTCGACAGGTGGACATTCAGGGTATATGAACGACAGTAATGTTAAACTACAATTTGCAGGAATAGGTACAGGTAACTTAGTAGGAGCAGGTGAAACAATACCAGGCAGTTGGGACTACTACACAGTTATAGCTTACGATTTAGGTAACAATCAAATAAGCGACACTTATAAATTTTACAAACAAACAGAAGACTGTAAAGAATACGAAACGATACGTTTAACGTGGTTAAATAAGTTCGGTGTATGGGACTACTACAACTTTACGAAAAAGTCCGTTAGAACCTTTAATACTCAACGAATGTCTTATACACAAATAACGGGTACTTGGAATACAAGCAGGTACAGACCAGACGGACACACAGGCGGTACTAAATACTTTGGTAATAATGTAAAAGAAAGTATAACATTAAATACAGACTACATAACAGAAAACGAGGCTATTTGGTTAGAAGAACTATTTATTAGTAACGATGTTTATATCTTAGAACAAAGATCTACAGACGTTACAAATGTAGGATATATGAGAAAGTATATAAAACCTACAACTATAATAGATAAAAAACATACAAGGAAAACAAAAGCAAACGACAGACTAATACAATATACATTTAAAATAGAAGTAGATAAAACAAAGAAAAGTCAATTAATGTAATGAGCGTACAACTAATACTATACCCACAAAACTACGAAGGTCAATACAGTTCAATAAGTACACCTTTTTTTACAGAATACGTAAGCGACTATTCTTTTAATATAGGTTCTTTAGGTTCTGGTTTTAGTGGTTCTGCAGGTAATCAAGGTGCAGCAATAAGTAACTTAATACCTTTAAATATTTGGCAACAATATAATGTAACAGGGGGTTCGTTTACAAGTGCTAACGCAGCTACTGTTTCAAGTGGTAAAATAACTTTAGATAGTGCAAGTTCTACAAGTTTAACGGGTATATATCAATTAATAAGCAATCTACAAATAGGTTCTACATACGTTTTAAAAGTAGAACGATTAGCAGGTACAACAGGTGTAGTTACTTTAGGACATAGTGGTACTTGGTCTGTTTCCGGTAATACATACACCCCTTTACCATTTGTACTTTTACCGAACACTGTAGGAACACACACTTTTACATTTACAGCTACAAACACAGAACAAGTATTTTTATTAAACTATGTAAATGACGACAATAGTAATTTAGAAATAGGTAGTGTATCTATAAAAGAAGACATAGCAAGCGCACCAACAGTAGACGTATTTAAAGACGGTCAAGTTATTTGTGACCTTTATAACGAAAGTAATATACCTTTAAGTTTATCAGTAGACGACTTCAAAAACATACACGAAAAAAAACAAAGTTTTAGTAAACCTTTTAAACTACCAGCAACAAAAAGAAACAACAAAATATTTAGTAGTCTATTTGACGTAACTAAGTCTGTTAAAGACGATGTATTTAGTTTTAATCCTTATAAGAAAACAAAGGCTATTTTAAAAGAAGACGGTTACACGATCTTTGACGGTTATTTAACACTAATAGATGTAGTAGATAAACAAAACGAAATAAGTTATAATGTAAACTTATACGGTGAAACTATAACACTAGCAGACAAACTAAAAGACAAGAAATTTAAACATATTGACTTTACCGAACTTTCACACAATTACAATAAAACAAATATAAAACAAAGTTTTGAAAGTAACGACGGAGTAAGTTTAATTAGTAGTTTAACTACAGATAGTTTTGCATATAACGCAACTTTAGGAGTAGACAAGACAGACGTAATTAAATACCCTTTTGTAAAATGGAACGGCGACAGTTACTTAGACGCAGGTAACGTAAAGTTACAGAAACTTGAAGACGCTTTTAGACCTTTTATAAATTGTAAATATTTATTAGATAGAATAATTACAGAAGCAGGTTTTACTTATAGTTCAGACTTTTTAAATACTCCAGATTTTACTAAACTATTTATGGACTTTAATTTTGGTGATAGTGTACCTAATCAAGCAACTGGTAGTATGCACGTACAACAAGACGCACCTACGGGAGGTTCTACAATTTACGCAGGTACAAGTTATACTACACTAATACCATTAATAACAGGTCAGATAGGTTCTAACGCACCCCCTTTACCACAATACAACACAACAACTGGTGTATATACAGCAGACGTAAACAATTTACAGTTTGCCGCAACATATAATGTTACTATAGAAAATACAGACAGTTCTAGTCGTGACGTTACTTTTAGGTGGGTTACTTCTACAGGTGTAGAATTTGATTTACAAACAGTTACTTTAGCAGCGGGAACTACTACTACTATTTCTGGTTCTTTAAGTGGTGTATTATTAGCTTCAGGTGAAACTATACAACCACAATTTAAAGCTACTGCAGGTTCAGTAGTTAAGTTTACAGATTATACGGGTTTTACAGTTTTATCACAAACTAATTTAGTAAGTAACAACATACTTAATGTATTACGTGGTGACTTAGGACAATTTGAGTTTTTGAAAGGTTTGTTTACTATGTTTAACTTATTAGTAATACAAGACAAAGAAAACCCTAGTAACTTAATTATAGAACCTTATAAGTCAGTATTTATAGACGCAGCAAGTCAATACATAACACATAAGACGTTAGACTGGACTTCTAAAGTAGATATATCAGAAATTAAACTAAAACCTTTAAAGCTAAAGAAGAAGGTATTTTTAGACTTTGTAGAAGACAGTAACGATTACCCTTTAGGAGTTTATAAAAACGCTACAGGTTATAGATACGGTTCTGAAGAAATAGACGCAAGTATATTTACAGGACTTGACGGTGAAACTAAAGTAGAAGCAAAACCTTTTAGTCCTACATTTGTTAAACCTATATTTGACGGATTTACTACAGAAATGACTATACCCGTAATATATAAAGGTAACGAAGACGGAACATATGAAAGTTACGACAACAAACCTAGAATACTTTTTAACATAGGTAAAGTTACTATGTCTAACAATACATATTTTATACCAGCACAAAATAGTTTAGCAGAAGAAAACCAAAGTAGTTTTTTACAGTTTTCACACTTAACAGAAACACCAACAACAGCAAGTACAAAAGATTATAACTTTAGAACAGGACAATTAATAGGTTCAATAGGTAATACACCTATAGATAACTTATATAATACGTATTGGTCACCGTATTACGACGAATTATACAACCCAGATACAAGACTTGTAAACATAAAGATATATTTAACACCAGGAGATATAGCAAACTTTGAGTTTTACTATAAGATTAGAATTAAGAATAGAGAATATAGAGTTAATAAAATAGACTACAAACCTTACGAATTAAGTAGTGTAGAATTAATACTAATAGGATAATGGAATTTAAAAAAGACTTTAAAATAAAAACTTATTTATTATGAGTGCAGCACCATCAAGTTCAATTCCTTTAATAGAATTTAAAAAAGGTTTTAAAATAAAACCTAAAGAAGTAAATTTAAACGGTTTAGTTACTTTTACAGACGGTACAAATAACGTAGTACCTAATCAGTTAGCTTGTGAGGCTTACGGTTATAAATACGACACACTAACAGGTACTTGTATGTCTTTTATACCTACTTCAAAATTAGACAATCAATTAAAAGAACCTACTAATACTATTACAGGTGTTACTAACACTCGTAACAAAGGTACTTCAAAGTCTATAATAAACGGAACACTAAACACTACAAAAGGATTTAACGAAAACTGTTTAGTAACAGGAGAAAAGAACGAAGTACAAAACAATATAAATAATAGCTTACTTGTCGGTAAGATGGGTAAAGTAACACACGACAGCGAATTTTGTATTGGTGGTGGTGGTTTTAATAGTGAAGCGGGACTTTTACAATATAGTGTATTACAAGTTTCAGGAAAAACAACGACTGCATCAGACGTAGACCTATATATAGAAGGTAACGACGTTTTACAAAACGAAATATTGCTACCAGCTAATAGTGTAACGACATACGAGATCTGGTTAAGTGGTTTAGTAACGGGTGGTTCTTCAGGAACACCAGGGCACTACGATACTTACGAGTACCACGGTACTATAAGGTGTGGTAATACAGGAACACTTACACACAACGCTAAAATAGCTAGGTTATTAGGACGTACAGGAGGTTTAGGAACAAAAACAATAGATACAGCAACAGCATTTACATTAAAGATACAAGTAGCAGGACAAAACAACGTAAATACAAGTTGGCACGCTGTAGTGAAATTACATATAAACAAAACAAACGCAGTAACATTTTAAAATATGAGTGAAAAAGTAGAGTTAGATTTAATATTAAAAGGAGGTGCTAAGGCAGTAAAAACTATAGGAGAGCTTGAAGAAGGTTTAGCGCAAGCACGAGAAAAAATAAAAGGTGTAGAAAAAGGAAGCGAGGACTTTAAAAAGTTAGCAACAGCAATACAAGACGCAAGTTCTGAAGTTAAAACCTTAGAAAAACAAATGGAAGGTCTTGAGCCACAGCAAAAGGCTGAAGCGTTCTTAAAGATGGGTGAAGGTATAGCGGGAGGTTTTGCAGTAGCACAAGGAGCGTTAGCACTTGCAGGTGTTGAAAGTGAAGAACTAGAAAAAATACAAGTAAAAGTACAAGCAGCTATATCTATAGCAATGGGTGTACGTATGATGAGTGAAGCGGCTTTAATGGCTACTACTGCTAAAAGGGTAGTCGCAGAAAAACTAGCTTTAGTACAGACTAAACTAGGTACTGCTTTAGCTTACGCTCAGTCTGTAGCTATGGGTGTATGGGCTACAGCACAAGGAGTATTAACGGGTGCAGTTAGTGCTACTACTGCAGGTATGAAGTTACTAAGGTTAGCTATAGCAGCAACAGGAATAGGTGCTTTAGTTTTAGCAATAACAGCAATAGGTGTAGCAGTTTATAATTGGGCTACAGCTACGGACGCTACGGCAGACGCACAAGCAAACCTTAACGAAAAACTGGTTAAAGAAAACGAACAATTTTTAAAAAATAGGGATTTACAAAAAGAATTAGCAGCAGCAGAAACAAAAAACGAAAAACTGTTAGTAAGTAAAACAAATTCGTTAAACAACGTAATAGAAAAGTTAAAAGAAAACAACAAAAACTTAGAAGAAAACGAAAAAAAACTTAGAACGCTAAATGAATTTTCAGAAGAAGAACAAAAGCAAATACTGAAGACAGCAAAAAAACTAGAACGTAGAAATAAAAATTATCAGAAATCAATTAACTTATTAGATAGGTCAATAGACAAAACAAAAGAGGCTATAGCAGCAGATGAAGAAGCAGCACGAAAAGAAAAAGAAAGAGAAGATGAAAGAAAAAGAAGACGTGAAGAAAGAAAAGCACAAAGAATACAAGAAGCCGAAGAATTAAGAACGCTAGAACAAGAAATAGAGTTATTAAGAATAGAAGACGATAACGAACGAGCAGCAGCAAAAATAGAACAAGACAGACAAATACACTTAGAAAAAGTTGCAAACGCAGAAAACGCAAGAGAACAAATCTTATTGATAAATGAAAAGTACGATAGTTTAGAGTTAGAAAGAATACAAACACAACAAGAAAAAGAGCAAGAAGAATACGATAAAGCTATAAAAGAACATTCGGACAGAGTACAACAACAACAACAAGAAAACAGCGACAGAATTAAAGCGGCAAGAGATAAAGCAGTAGCAGAAGAAAAAGAACGACTACAAAAAATAGCAGACTTTAAAGACAGTCTAGGAGAACAAGGGTTTACTTTAGCTAAACAGTTAGGGGGTAAAAACGAAAAAGTACAAAAAAAGATAGCAATTGCAGAAACTGCATTTTTTACGGGTAAGTCTATTATGCGAGCGTTAGCAGACATACCTGCACCTTTTGGTATTGCACAAGCAGCTATACACGGTGCAATGGGAATATCGCAAATAGCAAATATAAGAAACGAAAAAATAGGAGGTGCTAGTGGAGGCGGCGGTGGTGGTACAGACATAGTAGAACCTATGTTACCGTCTAGTACAGGTGCTTTTACTTTAGGTGGTGTAGAACAACAAGCTGTTAAGGCGTTTGTTGTAGAAAGTGAGATCACGGACAGCCAGGCACAAATGGCAGACATAAATAGAAGAAGTACAATTTAAAATCAAATAATAACGAATAACTTATATTATATAGTATATGAAAAAGAAAACAACTAAAATCACAGAATTAGTTATAGACGAAGAAAACGAAGCTTTAGCAATCGACGCAATTAGTTTAGTAACGTCACCAGCTATAGAAGTAGACTTTGTATTTTTCGGAAAAGAAAAGAATAACTTAACCTTTGCTAAAGTAGACGAAGAAAAAAGAGAACTTATAGCACCCGCCCTCATCCCTTTAAAAAATATCTATCGATACTGCGCAAATACAGACCAAGAATATTACGTATACTTTTCAAAAGATACTGTAAAGAAGGCAGCTTATAGTTACTTAAAACACAACAACCACCATAAAGCAACATACCAACACGAACAAAGAGTAGCAGGAGTATTAACAGTAGAAAGTTGGATTAAAGAAGGCGACCAGGACAAGTCAAAACTTTATAATTTCGATTTAGC
>VMHT01056035.1_pt1 | contig 24046 bp, 29 predicted proteins | sample 4693611 | NCBI WGS metagenome assembly VMHT01 (sample SAMN12280063, study PRJNA550983) | marine metagenome | isolation source: seawater sampled from same location over 5 years 0.02-0.2 micron viral filtrate | place: USA: collected off the coast of southern California halfway between the port... ...
GTCTCTTAACTGGATTTAGCTCGCCATAAAAAGAAGCGTCTCCGCTTGCTAGTTTACTTTGAATTTGGGTTACATCTCTTGAAAGCCTGTTTTGTAGCGTTGATCTACGAGTTTTATCTAGACCAAATGTATTTAATCTTGCTCCTATTATTTCTGAGGCACTAACATCTTCTGGACTGTCTAATCTTAAAGCTTCAGATAACAATGCTTGATAAGGAGTCTGCATAGAATCTATTTTTTCAGCATACTCGCCTTGTAAAAATTCTGCGCTGCCCCCTTCTGGAAAATCTATAGGTAAAAATTGTCTAACATAATTAATCGTAGCCTGTAATGACTTATAGCTGTCATCTCCTGGTTTAAGAACAGTAGATGCTCTTTCTTCCATTACCTGTAAATCTATAAACATCCTAGCAGCTTCTTTTGCTAAAACCATGTCGCTATTTAGCCTAGTATCTACAGCCAAGATTACATCCTTTATCGCATTCACAGTATTAGCCCTAAGAACAGTAGGATCATTGAGTTCTTTTAATCTAGAGTCGTAAGCGTCTTCTAATCTGCCAATATCTGTTGCATCAAAATTTAGTTCAGGGTTAGCGGAAATAAACTCCCTAAGCTCGTCTTTTTTAACTGCTAAATCCTGAGGGCTAGCTGTGTTTTCAAGGTCTACCTGTGCAAAACCAAGCATGCTTTTTCCAACAACTTCCAAATAAGCTTCACGCCCTTCTGCTGTAAGACCCTTAGCAGTGCTGTAAACATCCTGTCCTTCCGTACTAGTAAAAAGTGGATGGTTTATAACAGACCGAAAAACAGATATTGGAGTTCCAACCCCAAAATAATCAACTAAATTAGTATTTATAAATTTTTGGAGCGCATCGCCTCTTTCTTCAGCTGTATCTATAATTACAGATTGAGCATTATTAGCCTCAAACCTTGCTTGTAGATTTCCAGTATCTTTATAAAAATTGTTATTATAGCGCAACATTGCTTTTTCACTAGTCAACGCTACAGGGGAATCTTCAGGTAAAAAACTAGACAAAGGAGTACCAACAACAGACATAACATTGTCCTGTAACTCCTGAATACCCTTTAATCCAATTTTATTACTAACACCAGTATTTAAAGCATCCAAAGCAGTTTTATACTGCACTTGACGCTCTGCGTCTGCTTTACTAGCCAGTTGTACCTGAGCCTCATCTTTCTTTTGTTGAATAGAAGTAGCATAACTAGCAGCAGCTTGACCAACTTGTCCAAAAGCCTGACCAACTTCTCTTAAACCGCTTCTAAAATTAGATGTAGTATCAAAAGCTGAAAATGGTGCTTTTTGTTGTTTTTGTGTAGGTTTTATCATGGTCCAAATACGTTATTTTCAGCAGCATACCCAGCAGCCTGACCAAAAGATCCAAGTAGATTAGCCGTACCAGCTAACTGAGTTTGTTTTGCTTGGTTTCTAAATTGAGTAGCGTTATTAGCAGCAGTACGCAAAGTTAAATTTCGCGCATCTTGACCACGTTGATAGGCATATCCTAATTGTCGGTCTGTGTCTGCAAGTTGACTAGAAAATTGTGCAGTTTCTTGTGAAGCTGCAAAATCAAACCTAGCTAGGTTATCATAACCCTGTAATTCTGCAGAACGAAGCACATCACTAAATGTTCCACCAGAACCAGATAGTTGCATTCTTGACGTAGCTAACTCTCTAGCCTGTTTCTTTTGCAAATCTTCACGCCCAAAAGATGCTTTTTGTAGTGCCTGGTTTTTCTCTAAAGCGTTTGCAGATGCAACATAGCCAAGATCACCCTGCTCTGCCACCATGTTATTAACATCTATCTGAGCATTGTACTTACCCATAGCTATCGCAGACTCAGCTGAGTTACGCTGAGCCGCAGCCTCTCGTTGCGCTCCCATGTACTGGGTTACGCCTGAGGCTACACTTGCTACTACGGCTACAATTTCCATATTAGTTCAGATCAGTTTTGGTTATAATTGATGCAATGGTTAAAGGATAGGGTTCTTCGTGTTTAATAGTTGGTACATTATCTACGCCAAAAGTCGAGCCTGCAATAGGTCTTTCTTTATCAAAACCAGAAAATCCACCACTAGCCCCATAAGTTGTAGATAATGTAATTGTTTCAAACTTATTTTTTATACCTAACATAAAACTAAACGACTTAATAAAAAACGCTTTGAATGATATTATACGAGCCGTATCTGCTCCATATGCAGGCTTGTTTGCAGCATCCCATGTTGGGAACATCATCTGCAACTCACCAGTATAACGAAGTCCTATAATTATCTTTCCACTTCCTGTGTAACTACTAATCTCAGCAGCCGTTTTTTGCCCTATATACTGTCCATTATCAATAAGAGCTATATCGGAAGCCCCTAAAGCTGAAGATATAATAGTTGCAGAGGGGATAGAACTAGAACTACTATACTCCAAATAAGAATCCAACATGGGGTAATTAGAAGTCTGGGCAATATCTGGATCAGATAAAGCCTCTGTTCTTATAGTGCTACCTCTCTTAACAAGAATCCACACTTGATCTAAATTTGATACTGTACTCTTGTGCAACACAGATATATCTAAAACTGTAGCAGAGCCTCCTAATTCATGTTCCGACCAAGCATAAAATTCTTCTTGTCGGTGATAGGATAGACAAAACAACTTACCAGCAACAGTTCTAGTCCATATTCTAGGCTGAGGTGCGTGCTGGTATGCAATCTGAGCTATTGGATCCTTTATAAATATCCCATATATAAGTTTAGAAACATCGTTTGAGGACGCAGTAGTTAAAGACTGGTCATATTTATACTCCATTAAGCGAGTGCCCGACTGATCAGGATAAAACACAGAACTACCTACTGTTTCAGCTTGTTGTGCACAAGGTTCTTCTTCCGTTAGCTCCATACGAACAGTCTTAGGGCTAATACCGTACTGATACTGGTTAGGCACTATTCTATAAATTCCACCAGTAGTACCAATAACTAAATCTTTTGCAGCATTCATCCAACGTATACCAGCATTTCGATTTGCCAACGCATATGTTATTGCATCGGTATCTAGCACCTCACCATCATCTTGAGTTGGTTGAAAACTAGCTTCATCGTCAACCCTACTAAAATATATAAAATTTGGATTATTATAAGTACCGCCAAATATTCTACGTTGTTCAAACTTAGCTACAGTTGTAGGAAAATTACCAGTAAACCACGCCCCAAGTTTTACATCTTGTAAAGCTCCTGCATTTTCAAAGTCAAGTGTTCTTTTGTTTCTAGGTACAGAATTTAAAAGAGTTACTACTGCTTGTTTATCAGAGGTAGCAGTTTTAATTTTCATGTATACATTTCCTGACTCCATTATTCCCATAATGTGTCTACCAACATCATCCGCTACAAAAGTGTTAGATTGTGATGCTGTAAGCTGAGCATCATTAGCAACTACTTCAACTACAAGGGTAGAGGTAGGAACTATTAAATTACCAGCTGTATAACTACTTTCATATTGTTCAACTTTTTCAGTAGTATTACACTCTACCACATCAAATTGTTTCTGTGTTGATAAATTTCCAATTAAAAAATCTCCATCAGTTGACACAGGCACAGTTAAATTATCTGACTCGTCAGTATTAGCTCCAGCAGCTTTAGATAGACCGTGAGAAAAAGCATAAGTTCTATTTCCACCGTCTGTTAAAACAGCCGTTGTTTGGTTTATATCACCTTTAACATTTATACCCAACTGATAAAGAGTTACAGTATTACCTGAAAAATTATGATCGTATATTCTATACACAGAACCAGACGTATATTCTGAATTATCATACGCGCCCCTAAAAAACTCTACAGGATGATCTTCTGTGCCTCTGTGTTCTTTAATATTTAACCAACGAACTCGTGCTCTAGTTTCGCCTACAACAACATTATTGTTTCTTCTGTCATCTCCAACACGAACCCAAGAGTTAACTTGACCCGCATTGAATATAGTAGTATCTGATCGCAAGTGTATTTCTCCATCGGGGACACCATCTAATTCTAAAGCTTTTTCATCTGCAGAATTATTAGCTGTTTCTTCATTATCTAACAAATACAACTGTGCTGCATCATCTTCAATGTCTAATACAGACACAACAGGCTCCACAAAAACTACAGTGTTTGTTGGATTTTGAAGAGTGTAGTTAGAAGTAGTACTAGCTGTAACAACCTTACCTAAAAATTTTGTCCCATCAGCAATATATTCTACATACCAAGTTTTACTACTGTAGTTTGCTACTATGGGATTAAATAAAGATGCGGGTGCAGTTAATTAAACATATCTCTCGTTTTGAGCTAAAGTAAATTTATTTGAAGACGGTTGTTTATCCAAAAAAGGCTCAACATCAAAAGGCAAGTCTGATAATGTCCAACTAGTGTCTCCTTGGACTTCAGCATTTGCTAAAAGAGTATAATCATTAGTAGTAACTAACTCTTGACCGCCAGAAGCGTTTAAAACAGTTGCTAAGAAAGTAAGATCTGCAGTTAATTTTTTAGGTCTATGACGACCATGTGCTATATGCAACTCACCTGTTTCTGAGCTAAATCTAAGTTCAGGAATCTCTGCAGCACTGTACGGAGTAGTTACTTCAGCTTTTTTTACTCCACTATTATCATAAATCTCAACCTTCCCTGAAGAAAAAACTGCACGATATGGGATTGCCGTAGCAAGAACTATATCAACACTGATAAATTTATCTTGAGCCCCAGTTAGAGTATTATACTGTTTAAAACCCTGTCGAAAATTAGCAGGTCCTTGTAAAGTAGGAAAGAAATTTTTAAAAACTCTACCTGAGTTTCCAACTCGTTTTATATCTGTGCGACCTAAAACGTGCTCACTTATTAAACCTCCAGAGAAATCAGTTTGGACATTACTATACCTTGCCATAATTCTGATGAGCTGAAATAAAACCTGACATACTGCTATCTAAATACTGTGCAGGTGGTGCTTGTCTACCATCTAGAGTTTTAGCTCTCCGTAGTGCTAACCCATACTGTCTATGTAGTATTTCATGTCTATTTTCAGAACCCGATAACTCAATAGCAATATTCTGTGCCATGTGCAATGTTAAAAGCCTAAAAAGAAACCCAGGAAGTGTTATTGCACTAGTTTCTATGACAGGTAAAAATGCGTATGTAATATTTAAACTTTCAAGAGAGCTATATAAGTTACCGTTAGCAAGTTTATAAGTATTATACAATTCGTCTTCTGCATCTTCAACTTTTACTAAAAGATTAAGATCATTTGGAAGAGTAAATTCATTGGGACAATCTACAAACTCTGCAGATGTTCTAGAAACTGTAGTAACATTTCTAAAATACACCGAATGAACGCTTATTTTGCTAATACCGTTAGACTCAGTAACACCGCCCGACTGAATATTAGCCTTTACCCCAGCCCCTTGAGTTAGTGAGTCGTAAAATGCAGATGTTAGAACAAGATTACTGTCAGTAATAGTGCCAGTGCCCGTTAAGTTCTCTAATGTTATAGATGCATAAGAATCCGCGACAGCAGAACTTTTCCCTACAACAACATCTAGTGTTGCCTTAAATAAATGATTGCTGCCAACACTAGAAAGAGCTAATGGCGTGCCGACAACAGCATTACCATTATTTCTGTGTTGAAGTTTTAATTTAGCACTAGAACCAGTGCCTTCAAATTTTATCTGAAAAGATAAATTTGGATTGCTTAAAACATCTTCACTTGGACTAACATCAGGATATTCATCCATATCTGTTAATGAAAACATGTATACACGCTGAGCATCAGAACTTTTAGTCCCAGGACCAAAATCAAAAGTATGCTCAAATCTAATGAGTTGCTGTTGTGCTGCTGTAACAACACTAGTAGTTCTTAAATTTTTATAATTATCACCCTCAGCGACTAAAGTTTCAGTGGTTGGTGATATTTGCCACTGGGCTGATTTAATAGTGTTTCCTTCCCAGTCAGGATTACTAGCTGCATCACCTGCACTTGTATAGCCTTCCGAAGCAAGAAAAGATGTTTCTAACCCAGGCTTAGAGTTGAGCTTAACTCTCCTAGTGTTATATCGAAAAATGTTATCGCCAAAAACCTCAGTAACTGCCTGAGAGTACGCACTGTTGGCTATGTCATATGTAGTGCTAGTTGTGTCGCTAGCTTCTAAGTGAAAACTGCCCACCATTCTCAGGGCAGAGTTCATTATATCAAGCTTTGTTGCTTCAGTAGACATACAATAAAGTAGTCTCCCCTGAGTATACAGGGGAGACTACGAATATAATTAACCTTCAGTACAACGGATTTCGCCAGAAACTTCACCCCACATACGAGATGCTTCAGCAGCAAGCTTGAAGTAAACGTAAGGAATGTTTTTCTTAGCAGGAACACGCCACACATCTCCCTTGAGAGCTGTGCCTGTAGATAGCTTAAGAGATTTTGGTGTTGAGATGATAACACGACGCTCGTCACCAGCAGAGCCAGTGGATAGTGGAAGCCGCTCAGTGTGAATGAAACGGAAGCCCATGAATGTAGTTACACTACCTTCAGCAAGTGACTTGCGAACTGCGAAGTCAGAGCTAACAACCTCAGTTATACCGAGTAGGTCATCAAGTTGCTTTGCAGAAACAAAACAGTTAACGATCTCGTCTTGGTCAATAGCGTGTAGCTTTAGCATTGTAGTGCGAGCTGCACGAAGTTTAGCAAGAGTAAGACCAGAGCCTACAGTGCCAAAGTTAGCACCAATAGAGAAACCTTCAGTTTCTCCACCAGCAACAACGTAGTCACCAGCAGCAGTAATATCTCCAGCGGACTTAGTCCCAACAACAATGTTAGCACGATCTTCGTCTGTAGCACCTTCTGCGAAAGTACGAGTAGTTCCGCCAGACTTACCAACGTAAGCCTCACCGAAGAACTTGTCAATGATGATGTCGTCGATCTTACGCTTACCAGATGCAAGAAGTGCTTGTGTGTAAGCATTCATTGGATCTGTAAGAACACGCTTTAGATCTTTCTCATCAACATACTTGCCGAGCTCATAGTCCTTAAGACCAATCCGACGACGTTCGTGTGTGATAGATGAATTTGGGTTGTCACCATAACGAGTAGCATCTTCACTCATTGCTTCAGCTGTGCCGATGCGATCAAAGTATTGAAACTCTTCGTTTTGTGTTTCTTGTTCGAAGTAAGGCTGTAGTTTAGACTCACTTTGTTGATATGCTTGCTCAAAACCAGCTTTGTAGGCTTGAACATAAGCATCGTTGATAGTAATACCCCCAGCAGGAGTACCAGTTTCTCCCATATAGGTAGGATCTGAATATGCCATAATTTTAAATAATTTAAGTTAAGTTTTAATTAGAAGTTTGTTTTTCGATGAGCTATCCTTTCGGACTCTTCTAGTTATAACGGAACCAACGGCTATCTAAAGCTGATATCGAGACCAAAAAAAGGCTACCTCAATATTATTTGGATAGCCTTGTTTTTTTATAATGTCAAGTCGTTTTACCCTTCTCCGTACAAATTAGAGTATAGGTTTGCTCGTTTATTAAGTACCTCTTGTCGTTTAGCTCTGTCAGCCAAGTTCAAAGAAGATGGATCACTCATAATAAGTGATGCATTATCTGCATCAAGCTCTGCAATCGCAGTCTTTACTCCGTGAACGTTTTGGTTCGCAAAACCACTAGCTGGGTTATTAGCAACAGCAGGTAAAGTATCGCCTGATACTTCCGCCAACCTATGAAACAACTTTAAGACAGCAGGGTGATTTGCAACCACAGGATCAGCTTCTATTAGCTCCTTAATCTCGGGGATCTCAGAAGCCATCGCCTCATACGCTTGATTAGCCTGAGCAAGATTTACTTCGTAGTTATCCCCCCAATCCATTCGAACGGAAGTTTTAGCATCTTCAACCTGCTTTGCAACAGACTCTTCTGCAGTTTTTTGTTGCTCTATCCCCATACCTACATAAGCCTCGTATAGCTGATCAAACTGGTTTTGTGATAATCCCAGCTCTGCTGTAAAATCAACAAACTCCTGTACAGCCTCAGTCGGTAGTTCAATAGGCACAGTCTCATCCCCAACAGTTACTTCATCAGGAATAGTATACTCAGAATCGGCAGGTCTTATATTGCTATAAAAGTCCTCCCATTGTTCTTCTCCCCAATCTTCTTGGGGTGCAGATAAACGTTTTGAACCCAAAGCACTCTGTGCATTTACAAGCTGATCTGCTAGTGCATGCATAGACTTTGTATTCTTAAGTGTATCGTTTGCCTGTAATTCTTCAGGCAATGATTGTAAAAACTGACCATAGGAATCTTCTGATGCAAAATCAAAAGCACTAGACTCAGTTGCGGTTTCAGAGGCTACCTCTTCGGGGATACCCCCGCCTAGACCTCCTGTGTTTTCTTCTTCGCTCATATGTTTTTATTCTCCATCTCTATTTTGTTAATAAGTTCTTGTGGATCGTCTTGACCCAACAGAGTGAGAAAGCTCATAGCTAAACGCCTACGTCCCTCACACTCACGCATTTTTACATCGTCTGAGTGAAACACAGGTTTAGTTACATGACACTCACGGAGCAAGACTTTAAAAAATCTCTGCCCAGATGGAGTCTCTAAAATATTGATAAGATCTTCTTTCAGCTTAGATTTCTCACGAAGCCTCTCAAGAGTAGATAATACTGACATATTAAATATTTAATAATTGACCCACGCCTTCAGGATCTATTTGCTTTGCCTGAGCAACATCCTTCATTGCGCCACCAATTTGCGGAGCCATTTGAGCTTGTGCCATTATTTGCTGTTGTTGTTGTTGTTGTTCCTTAGCCTGCTGTACTTGCTCTGAAGTTTTTACAACATCAGGAATTATATTACGATATTTAGCGTAGCTTTCAAGAAGCTTCTGCTCATCAATAGCTTGAACCAACTCAGGTTTGGCTTGGGCTAGCGGTGCAATATCGCGCATAAATGCACTGATGTCGCTAAGTCTAGTAGAGAATTGAGCTTGAGAAGCAGGGCTTGAGTAACTAATTTCTAATTCACCCACACTAGCAGGAGCTTCGGGGAGTTGACCATTGCGCTCTAGTAGTGTAAACGTAGCTTCAATAGCTGGTCCCAAATATTCAGACTCCATACGATTAAGAAGAGGCGCGAGCTGATTGAGCATCTGTCCTCTTACATCTTGAATCTCTGTCACGCTTTGACGCTCTTTCTTCTCTTGTCGGATAATCTGATCAACAAAGAATGATCTGTTTACAGAATCTCTGTACATCCGAATTAACTCCATAACATGCTGTGGCTGGTTGCCTGCCAGAATAGGCTTAGGCTGAGGACTACCAGGCTCATGGAACATAATTTGACGCGACCCGTACTTCATGGGTAGCATAATACTATCTTCCTCTGCAGTCAGGGTTGGGAAGTTTAAATACTCCGAAGAAATAAGAACTTCCTTAACCATTTTATTTAGTGCTCGTATCTGAGACAAGCAAGAAAAAGCAGGACCACGACCATACACCTCGTCTGCTAGCTTAGACCAACGAGGAACTAAAAAACTAAAATAACTAGAACCACTTTCCTGTAACGGTTCTTTTAAAGCAGGTGACCAATAAGTCACCTTAAAAGGTCTACCTTTACCAACACGACCACCTTTCTTAGCGGCTTTGTCTGTGTTGGGTTCTATTGTGTATACTAACTCATATTTGTTATGTACGGAGTTGTCTTTATTAAAGCCGTCCATGTCCTCAACACCTGGGAACATCATCATTAACTGACGAGCTGTTTTGTAACAACGATAATAAACTGTATCTACTGTCCCGTACTGATCTGTATCAAAAAAAACGTCAGATAAAGGGCGAGAGCGAAAATTAACAATACCGTCCACTTCAGAAATTTGAACAGGAGAAGTGCCGTAAGAACCAATATCGAGAAAACATTCATGACTTGAAGTATAGAACTGTGCCTTAGGAAGAGAAAACTCATGCAGTATTCTATCAGCTACTGCTTGAAGATAAGCTCGTTCTTCGGAAGTATACTGGCTAGAATCCTTACCAGTAATTTTCAAATAAAACCAACGATCAGACTTAGGTATTAAATTTGCACTAAGCCCGTTAGCAAACATTTGATTACACCAAACTGCCGTGTCATCATACATTTCACGGGATCCATCATCCTGATGAGGAGTGTGTCCGTGATCAAACTTATTAGAATTGGGGCGCACATACTTTTGCGCATCAAGAAACATGCTGTCAAGGTGTGACCTTAACAACTTTAATTCTGCGTAACGTTGTTGTAGGTTAACCACTATACATTCCAGAGCCACCGCCTAAAGGAGAACGACCCTGAACTTTAGGGCGATTAGGCTTTTGTTTTGTTCTGGCTAGTCGAGCCAAACTACCCATAGCAGATGCACCCGTTACTCTACGAGTAGGAGCGGATGCCTGTTGCATAGGTCTAGCGGCAACTGGCGCAGGAGGGGGTGGCGGAGCTGGCGCAGGAGGAGGCGGAGGAGGCGGAGGTGGTGGTGTTATTTTAGGTCTTGAGCCCATATTTAGATAATCTTTTTAAAGTTTTCCATTTATAGAATTTATAAGGATCTTCCTCATTCATTTTTTGATACCTGCAAAACTTAATTCTGTCAAGTGGAAAGGGAGCAAGTTTAAGAAACATGTCAAGAGTATTCTCAGATCTACTAGCCGCATACGAAATATGCCAGTACCTTCCGACCTCATCTTCTTTGATCTCGCCCGCTAGCATATAGGTCGGTGACGAAAAAAAATATTTCTCCTCCCCCTCTTGACAGTTAATATAATAATCTAGTAACTTTATGAAGTCCTCGCCCTGAGTGTGGTACAGGACTGTAGCTTCATCTACTAGGGACAGTTTGTAGTACTCACCAACTGATTGCTGCGACATCGTATTGTGCTTTCGGTTGTTTATTGTTTAGCTTTGGAGTCTTAAGTCCTACAGCCATAGTCCTAAAAGCATCTGCTCCATGAGAGTTAGAATCATGAACAGGGGTCTTTCGAAAAACTTGTCGGCTAGAATCGAACTCCTTGTGGTAACCCTTAAGTGCCTCTAACCCACGAGCACAACGTATTTTGTTAAACCAACACCTAGGCAGCATAGCACGAACAGCGTCAATGCCATCAATGATCGGTAGCTTTTTTACAGTAGTAAACTTTAACCCCATACTTCTCGCTATCTCTAACCTGCTCTTACCTGTGCCAAGCTCGCGAACTTTAATGTCGTGCGGTGCGTAGTGCTTGCCGTAGACAATGTCAGACTGAACTGCGTAGCGATTTAACTCCCTAGCGTAGTGTGGCAAACCCTCTCCACTGTTCTCGTAGTAATGTACAACTCGTATCTCATTCTTAAATAACTGAAAAAACCAGATAGTTGTAGCATCGTCCATCCCTAAGTCCCACGCAGTATGCACAGGCAGTATAGGGTCGGGCGACAGCTCATCCAATATACGCTTGTCTCGATAGGCGCGAGATATATAAGGACCGTAGTAACTGCCCTCGACTGGAGTCTTGAACGAACACATGTATTCCGATTGGAATCTTGCTTCATTGTTTAGCTCGTCACGGGCACGACGCAACTCGTCAGGCGGTATCGCCTTCGTGTCCTTGACTGACAGGTGACTACTATACCACTTGCCGTCCGACTGTGCTTTCAGCAGCATCTTGTAGAAGTGGTTTTCTCCACGAGGCGTTCCGTTAAACAGTGCCCAGCCCCCGTTCTCCGCCAAGATCGGATTAATCAACTGCCACGCAGACGGGTCAGAAATACTGTACTCTGAAAACACACAGCCCACAGGGTTTGCACCCACCATCTTGTCAGGGTCGTCAGAGCCCATAAGCTGAATGACGCTGCCGTTCTTCAGGTGCACACGCATCTCCTGTTCGCTTTTCTTCTCGACAATCTCCCTTGGGAAGTAGTCAATAAACTTTTTACCCTCACCTGTCATGCCGTTCCATATGATACGCCTCGCCTGATTAGCATAGGGCAGAACGTACCAGTATGTGCCCACGCGCTGTAAGGCTTTGATAGCCAGCACGTTAACGCAAGTTAGATCTTTTCCAGCCCGACGATGCCACGCAACAACCGCACGCAGGTTGCGTTTACTCTGGGACATATACTTAAGCAGAGGGAGCTGGTAGCCTCTTGGCTCCCATCCCTGTGCAGGAACTTGTACACTCATTCTATATAGTTATCTTCTTCGTCCTCCTCCTCATCGTCGATATCTACAGATATCCATTGAATGTGGTCAAGGTCTGCGGGAACTCCTTCATTTATAAAACTTTCGTGATATTCAGTTGCACTCTCTAGCAGCCCCTTGGCTGCATACGGATCACTGAACCTAACATCATAGGACAAGGGTGAGTTGTCATGGGATGCAATAACTACATAGTTTCGGAAGTGCTCTCCTAAAATACCAGTAACTTTGTTAAGTGCGTCAGTGCTCATTTTTATCCTCCTCGCTTAAAAATTCATCGTAGTCCTCACCAACTATCTCAGCTTCAACTGAATTAGCAAGAGCAGACTTCACAACTTTTGAATAATCTACAGTCATTACTTTCATCTCGCCATTGAGAGTACCCTGGACATCAACACTCTTGAGCTTCGGCTGCGTGTAGCTGCAGATCTCCTTCCATATCGCTATCTTATCCCTCTTATCTACACTAGGATCTGCAGCGAAACCAAGTAGCTCTTCTATAGGGTTGATTCCTTTCTCATAAAACAATGCTAGTAATGCCTTGCGCTGCTGGGCTGGCGTAGGCGCAGAGTTCATCATCTCTAAGAACTGTTGCTTTACATCTATCTCTCCCTCTACTTTACGAAGTTGCTTCTGTGCAACCTTCATATCTTTCTCTGCTTTCATGCGGTTGCGATGACACCTGCTCCTTTTAGCAGCTTGTTGCTTAACGACTTGCTTTGGCTTCTTACCTGAAGCATATGTTCTACCATCTGGCACTAGTATCTGTATTGATGATTCATGCTCCTTTGTCAAGAGTTGCTCACACTATTCACACCTAGCTTACACTATATATAGGGGGGTGTGAGCTAATTAAGTTATAAGAGTATCAATGGTTTACGAGTCTGCTCACACAATTTACACTTTTTTCTGACAAAACTATTTTATTTTTACTATAGGCTAAAAAACTGTGAAAAGTGTGAGCAATTACATAAGTCGTTGATAAAGATACTGACTTATAACATTCTCTTCGATTTAAAAAGTGTGAGCTGACTGTGAGCAGTGTGAGCAAAAACTCAAAATTATGTATGCTGGTAGGGACTCTATGTGTCGTCGACTCGCAGTTTCCCCCATCGGGGGTGGCAGTCAGTCGATTCGTGCATCTCGGTCCACGGATCGTCGGACAAACGCGTCGACAGACCCATACATCCTATTGTCCACGCACCTACGGATTCCACGACTCTCTGTTGCATATCACTAGATGCATAAGGTGCTGAGCTGGAATATGTTATGTTGCGTGAACATCAGGATAAAAGAGTCGTGCTCCTTCAGAGCACCCTATCAGGAAAGATAGACTACACAAACCCTTGCACACAAGCAAGATACACAAGACAGACACCGTATGGTTTCCGACCCGAACCCAACCCCCAAGAACCCTTCGGGTTTTCTGTGCAATCTACCGTCTTGCCTCGTGACGGGATGACTCGCACGCAGTGTAGACCATCTCAAGTAACGAGCACTTTGGGTGGGCAGTCGGGTACACGTCTACTCGCAAGGCACGCCCATCGTCCTCAACTAGGACCGTCACACCTGTCGCGACTCAAGTCCGTAAACAAACGGGCACTCTTGTCTTTTCGCCACGTTTGTGTGGACAGCTTGTTCAGGATTTTTCCTTTCTATTTTGACGGAATTGGCACAGCGACCTTGTAAAGGTAGTACATTTGTCTCCACCTTGACAAGGTCTTCTTCTCTGACAATTCCGTCAAAATAACGAAAGATAAAAATATGCCTAAACAAGCAACATCCAAACAAACTATCACCGAAAAGACTGGCAAGTGCGTCCGTTCATTCACGGAACCTCTTGAGTCAGGCGACTACGGTGCAACGCTCCTGGTCGAGAACGACGGGGCTCGCGAGTATATCCGTGTTTACCACGACTGCTCCATTCCCAAAGGTGCTATCGTCACCTTCGATGTAGTCGACAACGGCTCAAGCGAGTTCATCGTCGTCACAGAGTTCAAGAAGGCAGACCGCCCAGAACTCTAACGAGCAACTTGGGAGTCGGGCTTCGGCTCGGCTCCCATACTCTATTAAAAAAAGAAAGAAAAAGAAATAAATATATACTATTATGTCAGAAACAAGCTACAAATATATACTAACAGTCACATACAAAGACTCACCAAGTGCAGAGTATGAAGTTGAATTCCGTTCAATAGATCGTGCAAAAGCATACATAGACAGAAACAGTCTATTTGAACACACCTGGCAACTCACCACATTAGATGGAGAGTTAGTTGAAGATAACAGTTAATAAATCTATTATGAAAAACAACACTATATACAAACTAATTGTCGATGGTAAAGAAGTAGCCAGAGACACTCTGCTTACAGGCGTTGCCATCAAAGCAGAAAAAGTCAAAGATCACTATGAAATCCGAAAGTATTACAAGGGTAACATAGTTAAACTATGGGGCTATTCCATTAAAAATGGTAACAGAGTTGAGTATGCGTCACACCCCAACGATAGCACCATACAAAAAACAAAGATAGTACAAACCAAAATCTCCAAGTTTATTGGAAGAGTTGGTAATGTGTTATCTACTATAAAAAGTGAGTACCGAGTTAGAAAGAACCTCAAGCAGATTGAGCGTAAAGTCGACCTTTGGGACTTTAATTCCTAGTTTGGAAATGGACTGTGCGTGCGTTTTGTGAACGCACAGCCCATATCCAAACAAAAATCAAAACTACTATGCAATATACAATACAAGAAATACTCATTGGGATATCCAATGCCGATCGCTATGACGTTCGTGAACAAAACGGGGAGCTAATCAGTGACTACAAGTTCTGGTGGCGTGAGCTATTCAAAGAAGCCAAACTTACAGCCAAGATGATCAGGCGTGAATCTATTCGTGACGGTATTGTCCCTCGTGACGATGACGACATCATGGTCACGATCATCGTTGATCAATGGCTTGCTGAGTTCAAGTCATATCAAGCACATTCACATCCCAGTGATGATCAGTTATGTAATGATATGTCGTGCATGCAGGCACTTGCCAAACAACAAGAGCAATATCTACTAGACATTCGTAGGGCATTTGCTAGTGCATGCAGACGCAAAGACACCAAGGCTATGCAACGCATACGCAAGCTGTACTATCAGGAAAAGTCATCACAACTTTCTTCTGTTCAGTACACGCACTTAGATGAGCCCACCACCAAAGAACCTGTATTCACACCTGAAGATCAAGAGTTCTTTGATGAGACTGAGCAGCATGTACGCAAGCTCGACTATCAAGATGCATTCATACAAGATCCAGAATGTGATCCAAACGATTCGCATTATATAGCTGACACACTGCGTATGAACAATGGCAAACCTCGTGGCAACATTGGGTTACTCAATGGGTTCTATGAGCAAACACTACCTGAGCCTACTTATCGCACCAAAGATGCAAAACGCAGGTTATTCAAAACACTGCTAAACACTGGCAGTGTCTATGATATTGAGAATGCATGTGGTATGCGTGGCTTCAAAAAAGGAATACGCAATTCATACATACACATGTACGCAGACTCAAACAAAGACGTAAAATGGAAATCGTAATTCTATCTTTCTTTTCATCACTTGGTATTCTCCTTGTGTGCACACGCACACTTGGAGTTAACCGAGTAATCAAACACCGAAAGAAACTAGACATACTAGTAACTTTTGGTTTGCCAGCGTTATTTGTTGGCACTTTTTCAGGTATGATTACAGCCTTCTTCACAGGACTGTGGTTCACTATAAAAACCATACTACTGGCACTAGTTATACCAAAGACCTTCCCTTCTTATGGTAACCAAGAAGATAGGCGTAATGATGCTAAAGGTAATCGTTCCTCTCGCCCTTACCGTGGTAAAGTCGGTCATGACCAAGCACGCGTATCGGTTCTTAAGAGAATGTGACAATCGGAAACGACGTTAGCATCAGCATAGTAGAAAGTAGCCACTGTCCAGAACGGGCAGTGGCTACCCACTATAATGATAACAATAACAAACAAGGCAGGATATACACTTGTGAGTTATATAGTGTATTTTATAAACTATATGTCAAATAAAAATCAATTTTATATACTTTTGGTGAGTAGCCAAAAACTAAACAAGAACAATAACAACATAAACCAATATATATTATGGCAAGTGTAACAATTCGTTACGGTATGACAAACTCTGTCACCCGTGATTTCGACAATGAAACTACTGTTTCTGAGATAATCAGCGACAATGGTATTCGCGCAGCTTTGTCTGCTCCCGAGAATATTCGTGCTGTTTCTGGTGGTCGTACACTAGAAGGACATGAATACGCAACCTCGTTTACAAGTATTACCTTGGAGCAACAAGCTTCAAGCAAGGCTTAGTCCTTCCTATGAGCGTCCTGAGTATGACGAAACATAAAACTGCTCTTTTTTATTATGTCAGAAAAATATCTAGATCAAGAATTTATTTTACGCAGCGACGGTAAATTCTACAAACGCACTACTGTAATATCTCCTGTGCAAAACGCAGACCAGATGTTATCCGCTGTCAAGGATGACGGTATACCAGTCGTATATCCTTTTAATCAACTATTAAATCTACCCGCCATAGGTAAATCTTTTAATGTACAAAGTATGTTGTACAGCAATCAAACAAATCATGTATATACAATTACTGAATTAAACGAGTTTCCATTTCCTGAATCATGGCTAGCTAAACCAGACGATGGTGATCACTACAATCTTGGTGTTAATAATACTGATCGAGATTACACAGGTCCTAGATCATTAATTTGGAATCCAACTGTAGACAACTTAAAACTGTATCTTTTAGTTTCAATTAACTTCAAAGAATACAGCATTTGTAATCCAATATTATTTGTTGTAGATCAAACTAAAACACCGTATGTTCCAAACATTCCTAATGTATATGACGACGGTCGTATATGCACTGGTGATGATTACAAAAAAGAGTTTCGTAACAAAGACGAAGCAATGTTAATACATGCAGAAAACATGTATAATATGTACCGCACACCGTGCAACAACGACCTAAGAAATCACGCAGTAGAAAAACAATATATTAAATTCACAGGAGATGGTTCAACTATTCCTACACTAGAAACTCCTGGTATAATATCTGATAATGATTTCAGATTCTATATAAAGTGCACAAACTCAAAAGTTATTGACTTCCTTAAAAATGTCTAATCTATACAAATCAATATCAACTCAATATGTTGTTTCAGAAAATTGTCACTCTTGGTTTCAAGATGCATCTAATCAAAATATAAACAGACAATATTATCACGGGTTTGCGTCAAATCTTCAAAGCCAAGCTGAACAAGAATTTGATACATACCCTGTAGAAAATCCACTCAACGCAGAAGACACACGCATACTGTTTAAAATACTAAATAAATCGTATGCAGATTCTGGTCGTAAGCGTGGTGCAATCCTTCGGTACATTAAAGCTTACCGTGAACTCAAGCCAGATCAAATTGGTACTCGGCTTTACAATCAACTAAATCAATATGAAACCTAAACTAAATGCAGTAATTATCGGAGCAGGCGGTGTCACAAGTTATATGTTACCAGCTTTGCGTAGCAGTTTTGACACACACCTCACTATTATAGACGGAGATATACTTGAGAAGAAAAATCTCGACCGTCAACTATTCAGAAACAATATGGTGGGTCAATACAAATGTGTTGCTCTTATGAAACAATATCACTTTAAGAAAAGTGAAGGTCAGGCAATCAGATCATATTTTGATCTAGCTATGCTTGACACAGAATACAAGTTTTGGTTCTCACAAGCAGATGTTATTATCTGTGCTGTAGATAATCATCCTGCGCGTAAAGCAGCTATTGATGCAGCTAAGCTGCTTAACACTCCTATTGTTATATGTGCAAACGAATACCACACAAGTCAAGCATTGTTCTATGATCCAAATCTTGCTAATCACCTTGGACTAACAATGTTTGATCCTATTATTCGATACCCTGAAATTAGCACTGATCAATCAGGTAGTCCAATTAGCTGCCAAGGAATTGCATTAGAATCTACACCGCAACTAGCAACAGCTAATCAAGTAGCTGGTGCTTTTGGTAACTTTTTATTATGGTCTTGGTTTGGTATGCCTAAATGCAAAGATGAAAATCTAAAATACATGCCAATCGAATTCCAATCAACATTCTCTAGAATGCAAACTACAACTATCGATGACCTCCAAAAACTTAATAAAAAAGCCAGTTAGTGTTTACCACGACGGTGCTATCTACCAACCTGTAGAAACATCTTTGTGCACAACTTACACTAAACTTCAAGATATTAAAGAAGTAGAAGAACTTACACCAACATGGAATGGTAAAAAAATACCAATAGCCTTGTGGAAAGAAATACTTGCATTCATGAAACATTCGTACGATGTACTTTCTTCCGAAACCCTGGTGTATTTGTTTTATGATGAAAACAAACAACAACCTTGGTCGTATTGGGTTCCACCACAAGAAACAGCAGGTATGACTGTTAAGTCTTTACCAGATCATCCTGATTATATTGAACAGCGTGCTTTGTATCCAGATACTATGTTTGGTACAGTGCACCATCACTGTTCTACTTCTGCATTTCAATCTGGCACAGATGAAGCAGACGAAGTTAATCGAGAAGGTATGCACTTTACTGTTGGTAAGCTTAACAACACCGAAATAGTTGATGTTCACTTTCGTATTACACTGGGCGGAGCACACGCTGAATTAGATGCGCAAACTTACATTAAAATGGAAGAGTCTCCATTTAAACGAACTTGCCGTGTTCCTGAAAAAATACAGAACCAAGCTAGACAAGAGCTGCACAAACTAGATATTACTACGCTGCCTGATACTAAACATTATAATTTTACAAAACATATGGATAATGTTAGTAAAAAGACTTTTACACCTGTTACATATAATTACAACCAACGTTCACTTGGTTGGGATTTTGACTCAGCACCCGAAAAAAAAATCGACGACGAGGGTTTGTTAGATGATACACAAATACTTGCTGAGACTTTTATAGACTCAGTACTTACTGATTGGCATTTTGAAGAAATACTACAATCATATTATCAATATACTAACAATTCAGTTAAAGTTACTGATCTTATGCACGCTCAACTTGATGAAGAAGATGTTCGTGTTGACCTAGTAACAATGTTTAACGATATAAAATATACAAACTCGCAAAATTATGCAGAAACTCATACATCAATTCAAATGTTTCTTGAAGAACAAAGTAACTTAGGAGTTGCATATACAACAAAAGAACTTATCAATGGACTTAACACTATCAAATATGACCAAGGAACAGGAGTTCAACAAATGGATAAGGAGAATGTTTTATGAACAATCTAATCATAAAGTGTGCTGTCAGCGCATCGAAACTACTACGGGGAATGGAATACCTGATTTCTTGGTCGTCTTACCATTCGGAATCTATCTTATTGAGAGCAAGTTTGAGACTACAAAAATACGCCCTGAACAAGCAGCGTTCCATATCAGAACGAATTCGATTGCGAAAGATGATGTCCACCGTTGTATTACACTCTCAGCATACCCAAAAAGTAAGAGACTAATAGCTACAACTTACAGTGCATATTCTATATCTGAAGATGGCATTGTACCTGCAAGAACAACAACATTTACTCTTGATTCCAAGGGATTTAAACAATTCTATTTAACACTTTCCGACAAGCCAGTATGGCAAGAATCCGAAACTAAGCGACTCTGCACGGCTTAGAACCCAACTTGTGCAGACTAGGCGACATCGTAACCATCATTGAGATCACTTACACAGTCTATCCTAGATAACTGGTTAACATAACAGTTAGCCAGCCAATTTACTATGTCAGATATAAGCGCATTATTAGATCTAATCGACACAAAAACCAATCAAATATTGGCTGGTGATCCATACCTTGAACACAAACAAATAGCAAAATGGGCAAAAAAAATGGACTTATCAGACCCTTAACTGATAACGAAATACAAACTCGTATGAATAATAAAACTTATAAAAAAGTAAATAAAATTATACATGCTAATTTACGCAAACAAAAAGAAAAATGAATTATATATCAATTATTCTTGCAATTCTTGTAATAGAAAGTGGTGGTAATGATTTAGCTGTTGGAGACAATGGCATGTCATTAGGGTGTTTACAACTTACTGAAGCATATGTACAAGACGCATCTGAACATGCTAATATAGACTGGGTACATAATGATGCTTTTAACAGACAAAAAAGTATAGATATTTTTATTGCGTATATGTCACGATATGCAACACCTAAAAGATTAGGCAGACCAGTAACCGTTGAAGATATTGTACGAATACACAACGGGGGACCAAATGGATACAAAAAACAAGCAACAAAAAAATACTGGCGAAAAATTAAAAAACTATTAGATGCAACAAACAGAACTCAACGTAATAACATCTGATGTATTGTGGCGACCTCCAGTTATACTACCACAGTTTGAAAATATAGTAGCAATTGATCTAGAAACTTATGATCCATATTTAAAACAAACAGGACCATCATATAAACGTGGTGCTGGTAAAGTAACAGGAGTTGCTATAGCAGATAGTCACCAACAAATATACTTACCGTTTGATCATTTAAATGGGGACAATCTTGATAAAAATCTGGTTGTTTCTTTCGTTAAGGAAGTAGTTAAAAACAGTAAAGAAATACTGTTTGCTAACGCTGCATACGATCTCGGCTGGCTTGAGTCTCTGGGCATTAAAGTCTCTTGTCCAGTCCGAGACGTTCAGATTGCTGAGGCATTAATTGATGAAGAACAGTTTTCATACAGTCTTAACAACCTGTCTAAGAAATACTTAAACAGAACTAAGTTTGAAGATAAACTTAACGAAGCTGCTAAAGCTTATGGTTACAGCCCTAAAGGTGACATGTGGAAACTACCCGCTAGGTATGTAGGTGAGTATGCTGAGATAGATGCTCGTAATACCTGGGATGTATACCAACATCAAATACCAATACTTAAAGAACAAAACCTTTGGAATATCTGGGAGCTAGAATGTAAACTTACACCTATACTACTGCAGATGACACTTAAAGGTGTCCCTGTAGATATAGATAGAGCTGACCAACTTAATAATAAGTTACTTAAACAAGAAACCAAACTCAAAGAAAAGTTTGGCACGCTAGATATTTGGTCACCTAATCAATTAGGCGAGTATATTACTAAGCTGGGTCTTGTAGTTCCTAAAACAGAAAAAGGTAATTACTCTGTATCTAAGTCATTCCTAGAACATTGTGAACATGAAACAGTAAAACAAATATACGAAACTCGTTGTATCAATCGGCTGCGTAAAGTGTTTATTGAAGATATCATACTCAAAGGTAGTTACAAAGGTCGCATCCACGCAGACTTCAGACAGACTGCATCCGATCAAGGCGGCACACGTTCTGGTCGACTGTCTTCTAGTAACCCAAATCTACAACAAGTTCCTAAACGCAGTGAGATTGGTAAAGCAATTAGAACATTATACATAGCAGAACCAGATACACTTTGGTGCAAAGCAGACTACAGCTCTCAAGAACCAAGACTCCAAGTGCACTACGCACTGCTTGGTCAGTTTGGTAAACCACTGCCCAAAGCAGAACAGGCTAGAGATGCTTTTGCTAGCGGTGAGAAGCTATATACTTTCTTTGAAAAAACCACAGGACTACCATACGACACATGTAAGATGTTGTGTTTAGGTATTAGTTATGGAATGGGTAATAAAAAGATGGCAGAAACATTAGGCATATCAGAAGAAATGTGCAGTTCAACTATGAGAAAGTTTAACGATGAAGCACCATTCTTGAAAATATTATTTGATAGCGTAATGAACAAAGCTAGTCAGCAAGGATACATAAAAACTATACTAGGCAGGCGTGCTCGTTTTGATTTCTGGGTGTCTGACTTTGGGGATAAACCAATCAAAAACAAACGCATAGCCCAAGCTAGATTTAAAAATAACAGAGTGTTCCGTGCATTTACAAGCAAAGGACTAAACAGACTAATACAAGGCAGTGCCGCAGACCAAGCCAAAAAAGCAATGGTCGATGCACACGAAGCTGGCTTTGATCTTAGGCTGCCAGTTCACGATGAAATTAACGCCATGGTTAAAAATAAACAAGAAAGCCTTGACTTAAAATTAATCATGGAGAATGCTATCACACTCAAAGTACCCGTTGTTGCAGATATAGATCTAGGAGCAACGTGGTGTTAGAACTATGGATATACTAAAAACAGCACTAAAAATAACAAGCGAAGACAGACACAAAGACTATGGAGATTGTGATGTTGAATTTAAGAAGACTGCTAAAATGTGGTCTGAGATATTTGAAACAGAAGTAACTTCCACACAAGTAGTGCTTGCAATGATTGCTCTTAAATCTATTAGGCAACTAAACAAAAACAAAAGAGATAACTGGGTTGATATCGCAGGATATGCAAGGCTTGGTGATCTCATAAACAAACAATAACAATGACAGATCCTCTATTAGAAGAATCAGATGTAATACCAATCGCTGAGATTGAAGGCGTATCTACAGAACATGTAGCAGGTGATGACCTCCAAGAAATAACAAGCTTAGGTAAATCACTAAAAGATGTTGATAACGATATCGCAGCAAAAGAAGCAGAAGTTAGTCAACTAAAAATAATACGCAAACAAATTGCTGAAGAGTTGATTCCTGATCTTATGGCTAAAAACGGACTCAAACTAATCCAACTAGATGACGGAGCAAAAATACAAATTAATGACTTTGTAGATGCTCGTATCAAAGACCCCTCTATTGCATTTGATTGGTTGCGAGACACAAACAACGATTCGATTATAAAAAATCAAATCACTATATCTTTAGACAGAGGTGATGACGGCATAGCCGAAGAACTCACTACCAAGCTCAAAGAAGAGTATGGTATTGATGCAGATCGTAAGATTGCTATACATCACTCAACTCTTAAATCTTTCTGTCGTGACGCTCTGGACGACCCAGAGCTGGCAGAATCCTTACCTCGTGAAGCCTTTGGTATTTACCAGGGTCAACGAGCGAAACTAACCTAAAAATAGAAAGAAGAATCATGGCATTCGATATAACAACAGTCGCAGGTCAGGGTACAGAGAACTTGGATTCAGGTTCATCCTTACCCTTCATTCGTATCCTACAGGACTTAAGTCCCCAACTCAAGAAACAAAAAGATGAATATATTGAGGGGGCTGAATCAGGTGATCTATTCTTTGCTAAATCGCAAAGTGTATTAGAGCAACCAGTAGAGATAGTTCCATGCTATACAAAGTCCATCTACACTGAATGGGTTCCCCGTTCAAAAGGTGGCGGTTTTGTAGGCAATCATCCATTAACCGTGGTCAGCAACGCTGCTTACGAAAAAGGTCGGGAACGTCAATACGATGAATGGTTAGGTGAGAACGAACTTAAGTTTACAACTTATTGGTTCGTGCTAATGAAAGTAAATGACTCTTGGGAACAAGCAGTTATTCCTTTCACATCATCACAGCTTCGCGTATCACGCAAGCTCACGCAAGACATCAATCGTTTCAGATACGATGACGCAAGCATTGCTCCGCCCTTGTTTGCACAGAGTTGGAAACTAAAGTCCGTCTTAGAAACTAGCAAGAATGGAGATGACTATTACAACTTTGAATTCGTAGAGCCTACAGCTCTCGACTTTGAAGCTGACGAGTCAATCCTTACGCTAGCATCTGATACATATAAAAATGCATCAGATACTCCTCTTCTACAAACAGAAGA
>VMHT01090674.1_pt1 | contig 24045 bp, 46 predicted proteins | sample 4693611 | NCBI WGS metagenome assembly VMHT01 (sample SAMN12280063, study PRJNA550983) | marine metagenome | isolation source: seawater sampled from same location over 5 years 0.02-0.2 micron viral filtrate | place: USA: collected off the coast of southern California halfway between the port... ...
CCTCGGGATAAGCGGCGAGGATCTCACCGGCGGGGCTGTACAGCGCCCACAGGCGGCGCGGGTTCCCGTCGGCATCATTGCGGGCCACGAAATACAACAGGCAGCAATCCTGGAGGGCGTCAACCGCGAACGCGCGCGCCTGTTCAGATGAGAGGGACATTTTGGGTATGGGGTAGGGGGTCAGGAGTCAAGAGAGGCCAGCGCCTCGTCGATACGCCTGCCGACAAAATCGCCGACGGTCTCAAGATCTTCGAAGGGGTAGCCATCATCTAGGCGTTCGCCGCCGGGGGTTCGCACGTAGAAAATTTGATCCCCGTCCTCGTCGGTGGTGTCTTCCACCGTGTAACCCGTGCAACTTTCAAGGAGACCGCTCAGCTCAGCCGGGGTTAGATAGGCGCCCTCACGCCATAGAAGCTCAGGACAAGGGCGCGGGATTGTGAAGTTCATGCGAGACACCAGGCAGAGACCTGTTGATAATTGACGCCAAGCCGGGCGCCTATGACCTTGCAGGACTGACCTGCGGCGCGCATGCGGCGCGCGCGCTGTTGTGGGCTCTCAGTGGCCCACAGCAGGATCAGGACCGGAAGAATCAGCAGGGCGGCCACGATGGCCGCCGCAGTGGTGATGGTGGCCATGACTTAGTAAACCTCCTTACGGTTTGCGGCATAGACGGCGAGCGAACTCATAACAAGCAGGATCGCGCCGTTTTGCGCTGTGTTTGAGGCAGTGGACGCGAGGGACTCACAACGGGCGGCGCCGTAATCACAGGGGCCAGACAGGACAACGGCGCCGGCAATGGCCAGCATTCCGCCGTAGATACAACCGCTGAGGCCTAGGGCAGTGGAGAAAACACCGGCAATGGTTCTGGGCATTGATAAAAGGGAAAAACTTCTGCGCCGTGGCGCTCTCCCTTTATATACGCGACCACAGGGGACTGTCTACCACTACAAGCGAAACCAGTGAACGAAGTGGCACACGCCACACAACCACAGGACACAACATCAACGCGCCACACGGGCGACCACTGGCAGGCACTACGCGGCAAGGTCAGGGCGACGCGACCGACGAGTCGCGGCAATTGTTTATATATTGACAACAACTCAAAAAATTACGACTGTCGGTGACATCGTAAACGGCACGGTTGTTGTTAGCGTCAGCGACAATCACAATCGCAAAATGTTATTTAACACATTTGCTTATTGAGAATGAGAATCATTCTCATTATCACTTATTGAGAACGATTTGCAACAAAACTTTTTTACTTTTCGGGAAGAATCTCAAACATATAACATATAAACGGCCTGTGTATGTGTAAAAGTGCCTATAAAACCGACCCCCCGCAAGTCCTCGGACTTTTTTAAATCTTGAACTTAAAAGGAGCCAGCCTTCCAGGCCTTAAATTTTTTTGACTCACATACTGCTTTGATCGAGTTTGTGTGTTCTCAATCCTTACCAGTGGCTGACTCCTGTGCCTTCCAACAACAACGTAGGCACCACGCCAACAGTTGAACGTGTAGTCGTGCAAGTCAACGCTGGTGCCTACAGGAAACGGGTCTTTACCCTTTAGATCAATGTCAGGCATTGCCTTGTAGCTTCTCTTGTTTAAGCTTATTAAGAATCTCCCTATCATTGCTCTTGAACAACAATGTGTAATGTTCTCCAAGTCGGCTTTGCACCTTGATCTGCACAGAGCGTAACTCTTTGATCAAGCGGTGATCTTGCGGAAGCGAATAGTCCGTGAGCAAACTTCGCAGCCTAGAGTACAGAGCGTCGTCTATGACAGACAACTCTTGAGGAGTTAAATCATTCACCTGCAGACTCCTCATCATGCCACTGGCTTACAAGAACAACTCGGCGTTCATGCAACTGCTTAGAGACCTCGGCCGACTTTGATTGGCAATCTGAGAGGTTTTGCTGAGCTTTAGCGTACTTTTGCAAAGCCTCAATTTGCATTTTTCTAGCCATTTCTAATGAGTCACCCATTATCTCTATCACGCCATCAGGGCTAAAACCGAAAGCTAAGCGAGCCATCTGCTCAGAATGGCTTGAGGCTCCACAAATTTCAAGATCTTGATAAGCAACTTGAACTGTGTTAAATAAAACACAAGCAACTTTGTAATTCCATTCAGAAGAATTAACTTCACTTGAAAGCTTGCTTTCTATCTCTTTGAAGCTGGCAACTTCTTTATTTAGAGCAAACCATTCTTTGTCGCTTGCAAGAAACTCGTCAAGCCGTTCCCAGCGAGTTTTGGTCATAACAGTCATGAGAAGAAGGGCATTGGTACTGGAGGTCAACAGGCAACCCCTGCTGACTTGTTCAGACTGTAAGGGGTTACACGCCGCTTGTCAACACTACAAGGTTCTTTTTAGGGTTGTCAGCGCCAACAGCGCCTCCTCACTCAAAGAAAACTCAGGCTTTATGCGGCCTTTGTGGACTCCAGACAGCCGCATGACTTTTTTGTAACGGATCGTCTGGCTCGGCAAACTCACCTCCGCCGTAGGCCAGACATTGCCGCAATGCAAGCAACGGCGCCTGCGAGCCACCACATCATTAGACGCATGACGCGACTCGATTACCGAAACAAGGCAAGAGCCACAACTTGGACAAACCACTGCTCAGCCGTACCTCTTGATTGCGAGCGCCCAGCGTGGAGCAACGCTATTACAGCCAAGCTTGCGTTGCACACGCTGATCAAAAACCTTGACGACGATACCGTCCGTCGGCCACTGCTCGAAGATTGCACCACGCAACCAGCGTTGATGCAGTTCTCGCACCTCCACCAATGACGTGCAAACGATCGTGTCTGGCGTGTCAAAGCCCATTTTGCCAAGCGCCACCTGGCTGCAGGACTCACTGCTAAGCGAGTTGACCAGCTTATAAGCCGAGAACAGCAAGCCATCACCACTAGGCCGCGTCCTGCGAAGCGCTGCAGCAGCTCTCTGCTGCGATGTAAGGCGCTCTACCCCATACAGCTCACCATGGACCTCTGTAAGGCCCTCAGACTCCTCCCTGAGCACCTTGGGCACGCTTGGGACCAAATCAACCACAGGCATCGCCGAACGGCCGCTGCGGGTCCATGCGGCCTCCAATGCGCCGTTGCGATACCGCAAGCCAATGGCGCAACCGTCAATCTTGGGCTGCACCACAACGGCAGTGCTCTGCGGCAACGTCATCCACCATGCCTCAGGCATCTGGTTGTCAAGGCTTAACAGATGAGTGCCGCCACCAGGCACCTTCAACTCTGGTGCATGTGGCGCAAGCGCTGCGAGCTTAGCTTTCTTCATATCGAACTCAAGATCAGTCACTTGGGCATGTCCTTGCCGATACGCGGAATCCAGAGCGCATAATTCGGCACGCAAGTCCTTGATAGATGTCATGGATGAGACAGAGCAAAGGTAAGGCGCTATCAGGCCTGCCGGGACTATACCCTCTATCGCAGCGCTCGAACAATGTTCCGCTCAAGAAAGCGGTCAGCCCGATTGACGACGAACTTCTCCACGGTGCCGTAGTAATCAAAGACCTTTGGCACGGTCGGATGAGACTTGGCGTAGGTGAACAACAGCTGCAGGTTGTCCTTGCCTTTAATCCTGTAGATGCCAGAGCCAATGCGATCAAACAAAGAATTTTTAGTTGGAGGGGCTTGTATAGCGCCTCCCATATAAATCTGTCCAGCGCTATTTTTTGAAAAATAACGGAAATTATTATTCCTGTTAAAGCCAACGAGCCTTCGTGGCTGGCTGCCAAAACGAAGGCTGGGGTTGAGATCAGATTTTTTTATTGACCGCATAAGCGATGAGTTCAAGCCAGACCAGACTTTGGAGTATTCACCCTGCGAAACGTTGCCGTAGCGATTCTTGGCCAGGTTTTCTTTTACAGGAACTGGATACGGCCGTTCTGTGTTGACACCAGCTCGTTCAACAAACCGTGAAAACTTAGTGAGGTAAGCCCTGTCATCTTCAACGCTCATCGCGACAGGAGCGAGGTAGTTGGCAGGAGCGTTGCCCTTGCCGACATCAGAGCGGACACTTAGCTCCACTTCAAAGTTTGACTTGACCTTGTAGGAGATGCTCTTGGTCGTCAGGGGCACTGGGTTATCGAAGACAGCCTTCATGTATGCAGGCAAGTGCTTCTTAGCCAGCTGGAAGCCGATCTCCTTGACAGTCTGCTTGGCGGCGAAGGGCAACTGGCGACGCTGAAGGATGTCGAGTCGCTTGACGACCTTGTCGATGTTGTGGGTGACAGAGGCCATAAAACCAAGCGTGAGCAGGTCTGAGACAAGGGTAGCCAAAAGGCTTGAAAACACTGATGTTACGCCAGTTACGCACCGTTACGGTAGGCGTAACACCCGAAATCCACTGCAGCGCAGGGGTGTTGCGTTAGTTAGTTACGAAGTTACACTGATATATATATATAGTATATATAAGGGATATATCTATTTCTAGTAGTACATACATACTTACTACCTCTTACTTATTTATATATATATCTCTGTCCTCAGAAAACGTAACAACGTAACGGTTTTCCGACATCCCTTGCGCCCCAACGTGTTACAGCGTTTCCGGCGACGTAACAGGGCGTCACTTTTGTTACGGTCAGAGCGTTTCGAGGCTCAATCGGACTGATCTGGTGGTGTTACCGGCACCCGTGAAGCGCTGCACCCCGCCCACCCCTGCGCCTGGAAGCCGCTTCAACACCGTCGCCCATGCATTGACCCATGGAGTGTCCTGCAGGATGGCCGTCAAGGCCTTGTGAGTGTTGCTGACGTACAGGCAGCGCTCCTGTGGCTCGACCTTCAGCCCATGCCTCCCTAAGGCACGAACAGCTCCGCCAGTATCGAGGTCAAAGTCATTGGTCGATAGTGAAGCGATTTCAACCAGCTCACCAATAGATCGCGTAACGCTTTTACCTTCGCCTTCAATTTTAAGCTGATGTTGAAGAATATGTTGAATGCATTTTTTCTCATCGGCTATCTCTGTTGTTTCGCGATATGGCTCCCAATCATTGCTATCAATTAGCATATTTGCCTGTGCCTCGGTAATCACTTCAGAGGACTGAAGCGCCCATGCCCCAGCCAGCAGTGTTCCATATTGATCACCAAGGCGCTGGCTATTGAACTTATCAGCAGCAACGCGAATCAATGTTTTAGCGCTCTCTCTGATAACAGGAATCAATTTAATAGTCCGATGGATAAGGCCGCGGCCGAAGTCTGTTGTGATGTATTTTTCAAGATCTGCGTCTAACTTATCCCAATGCTTTTGACGTTCCTCTTTGTCAATTTCATTTGGACTTTTAAGGGTCAACTGAGCAAAACGTGATCGATCGGCACCTTGCTTTAGGTGTGTTGCGATTGATGACATCATAAACATGCTCCGAACATGATACCGTGTCGCCTCACCCGTAGCGCTACCTTTTACAGCTGTTGCTTGTGATTCAGATGATGCAACACGAGCTAAGGCGAGTATATTTTGCATCCGTTGTTTATCCGCTACTTCATTTGACTCTGCCTCATCAAAGACAACTGGTAAGGCGTCTGATTTCAATGATTGACGTATGCCAGCCTCTGTTGTATTGCCAGCAACTAGTAAGCACATGTCATTCAATAATGGCGTAACAAAGCGATCAAGGATTGCTGATTTGCCAGAGCCTGCGGCTGCAGTAAGCCAGATATGAGGTCGCCATCTCAAGGCACCGCAGATAGGTGCCAGAACAAGCCAGCCTGCAAGCAACTGTGATGATGCAGGGACTTCCCAGTTGAAATCTTCAGCGATAGCAAGAACCCTGAAGGCCTCCTCGTCTGGTAAAGGTTGACAGCTGCCATAGCCATGAAGCTTGGTCAGACGTTGATAGACGTAACGTGATTCAAAATTTTCAGTAACAGGATGGATTTTGTTGTCAGCAATAATGTGATCACCGAGATGCAAGACAGTACGACCGTTATCCCACCAGCAGCCGCGGCCACGAATGATCTGAGGGTTATAGACGCCTTGCTCTGAGTTAGCTTCAAAAAGCATTGATGCAGCACGAACCCAGTCAACGGATGTTTTGCTGCCTGGTGCAAAGACTTCCCAAAAGCAAAGGGGAGCTAAGGCGACGAGATTTGTTGATGTATGTGCTGAGCGTGTCAGGCGTGTGACCTGACCCGTGCTGTGGGGCTGAAAGTACCAGCCATCAGCGTCATAACCGAGATATGTGAACTGTGATCCGATCTCGACAGGTTGTGGCTCTTCTGGCTCTGGATCAGGCTGCGATGCAGCGACCAGGATGGATGGTGTTGGCGGTTCTGAGATATTGTCCTTGAGATAAGCAAAGGCCTGCTCTGAGGTCCAAGAGGCATCAGCAAGATCCCAGCCCTGTTCTACGTTTGGCGGGGGCGTGACGATGCGGATGTCTTTGACGCCAAGTTCTTGTAACTTGACTGCGACTTGCTCCATGGCCTGCTGGCCAGCCTCATCAGCATCAGGCCATAGGACGATTTTGCGTCCGATTAGGGGTGAGAAGTCTGATTTATTGAAGGCCTTGCAGCCTGATGACCATGTTGTGGCGGTGTAGCGAGGAAAGAGGCGAGCGGCTGCATCGCATGCCTTCTCACCTTCACAGATGATGACTGTGCCAGTGGTGGCACGGATCTTGCCAAGGTTCAGGAGAGGGCGAAGGCCTGGTGGTACGCCTGGCTTCCATTCATTGCCATCAAAAGCAAAGGGCCGGTAACGCTTGCCGGAGAAGCGTGCGACGACAAAGTTATCGTTGTAAATCCAGGTGTGCTCAGCGTTTGAGGTCGGCGGCTGAGGGCGATCTTGCACAATGCCGAGATGGGCTTCAATTTTGCGTGCAGCATCAGAGAACTCCATTCCAGTCTTTCGCATAAGCATGTCCATGCCGTTGCCAGCACCACCAGAGTGGTTTTTACCGCCACATTTATTGCAAAACCAAGAGCCGTTGCCATCTTTGTCGTCGAAGCGATAGCGATCCTTGCCACCACAGAGTGGACAGCCTTGGTGTTTATCGGTGAGCTGTTCAGCGCTGAGGCCTGCAAGGGTGCCAAGAATTGAGGGCCAGTGCCCCCTGGCGAGATCTGTAATCTTCTTCATTTGCTAAGCAGTACAAATTGTTTGACGCGAGCTTTGTTGAGTAGCTTCTTGCGTTCGCGTGATTTACGAATGCGCTCAAGACGTTGTGGGAATTCCTTCCATGCTCGGTCGAGGAGAGTCTGCTTGAAGGTGTGATCTAATTTTTCAAGGTCTACAGACTTGTCACCTGTCAAGTAGTAGTACATTAGATCTTCTGTCAGCCAGGTCTCAAGTTCTTTGAGGAACTTGTCCTTGACGCGCTTTTGGAAGTCAGTCTTCATCAGGCCTCATTGCTAAGGCGATTAGCTGACGAACAAAGGCTGACCGAGAGATGGTGAGTGCTTGGGCCTGCTGGTCTAGCCAGTCGATATGTGGCTGTGGGATGTCGAGGGTTATGGTGCGGCGTGACGCCCGCTCAGGCTGCATGGAAAGCGCTGGGGTTTCGCTGGGGAAGACTGACGGTAGCCGTTATCCAAGAATGCGCAAGGCGTCTTGCAAGGATCTTGCGATGGCGCTGATGCCACCGGCCTTGCTGACAGCTTTTAGCCAATAGCTTTGCGCTGCAGTGGGTTTGCCTGAAGGGGTCTTCACTTCGAGACTTACAAACTGGGCAATGGTGGTGCCCACCATGTCAGGTGTAATTGTGACTGTCTTCCAGCCAACCAGATCAGCTGACCCTTTAGCGAGGCCAAACTGAACTGGGCGACCAGTGCGGGGATCAGGTAACTGGCCGACTTGATTCCTAAATAAGCGCACATCATCGCGAGTGCCAAGGCCCAGGCGAATCTCCTGCTGGATTTTGGTCTCGACATTTGCCATGCAATCAGCATAAGGGGGGTTGACGGATCCAGCTCAAGTGCTCTATGACGCTCATGCGGGCTTAAGCCTGCTCAACTCCGAGCACCGCATCTCTTTGCTTAGCGCATCGGTTCACGTCCAATTGTTTTTACGCTGCTCTGTACTTATCTTTTCTCTTTAGAGCAATTCCCCGCCTTCTTCTGCCTTCGTCCGCCGGTCACGACTAAACCGGCTTTTACAAATTATTGGAGTTAATCCATGTCAATCCGCACTTTGCAAGTGACCGTAAATGGCACTGCAGGTCTTCTTTGCTCAAACGTTGCCTATTCAGACCCTCTTGGCGAATTCCAGCCAATGAAGGCATTTTTTACAGACAAAAAAGGTAAAGCCAAGACCGAAGGAGTTCACCGAGCAGTCCGAACTCTTGATTGGCTTTTCAGTGGTTATTGGCGCAATGAGGGCACTGTTGCGGTCGATGAGGCTGAAAATGCTGTCGGCTTTGAGGACTTTGCTGATCCCTACCTTCCAGGCGCTAATTTTCAGCGTTGCTTAAGGAATGCTGCTACTAAGTGGAAGCTAGGCAAGGACACCCTCCGCGCAATTGTTGTCACTAACAATCCAGACATCGATTACGACGGTCCCAAAGATGCTGTTGAGATGTTTAACAGCCGTTCTCCCAAGTTTCAGCTTTGCAGCTTCACCGGTCGGGGTGTTTGGATCAATCGCCTTTACATTCCCGATTGGTCAGCTCAGTTTGAATTGACATTGGATGACGAGATCATGGGGACTGATCAACTTCGGAGGATCGCAAACATGGCTGGCAAGTCTGAAGGCCTTGGGACTTGGCGGCCGAGGTATGGACGTTTTCAGGTGACTAATATCTCTGAAGTCGAGGAGGTTTGATTTATGGCAAATCGAAAGCCAAAGGATCTGCCTCTTGAGGTCGCTGGCATTGATTGGCGAGCCTTGAAGAAGGGCGACAGCATTACTGCTGAGAAAGTCAACGAGATGTGGGACATTCTTTTCGCTCAAAACCGCAAGAAGGATCAGCAGTTTGTCTCGGTCAATGTCAAGGAGTGGCTTGATTCCGCTCTCAAGTCAATTGGCAAAGAGATGGTGCTTCGCGAGTCCAAGGGCATACTTATTGTTCTCACGGATGAGCAGGCAGTTGGCTATTTGGAAGCACAAGCTAATCAAGGCTTGAGGAAGCACAAGAACAACACTAGGAGGATGTTCACTGCTATTGATTCAAGCAACTTAAGCCAGCATCAACGTGACCAGTTGAATTCAAATCAGGCGAAACATGCTTTGATTTCCAGTTCTGCTGAGGGCGCTAAAAAGCAGGCTATGTCTTTAATCAAGCAGGGAGCAAAGCTTCCAAAGCTGAAACCACCAGAAGAGGATTGATGCCTGGGCAATGTCAATAAGCCCCAGGACGTCGAAGTGATGCGACTCAGGACCCCCTGATGCTTCTCACTTCAATTCTATGCACCTTCTTGTCGTGCAGTGCCCTTCTGTTCTTTGCGACGCCACTTAACGCAATCGCTTGCTGGTTCCACGATCAAGAACCAGCTCATAAGTATTTTTTTTCTAGGCAACGTCAATAAGTCCTAGACCGTTGCTTCTTTCGGCGTTTCGGCCCAAAACAGCTCTATTCTGCCTGCAGCGCCTCCTAGCCATCGCTTTCCAGTTCCACGATTAAGAACTGGACCTCAATACTTTCTCCCATAGAAGATCTTGTAAGCCCAGCCGGGCTTGTAGCCTTTCTTTTTGGCGAGTGCGAGAAGTTCAGGCAGGGTTCGCGCCTTGCCTTGTTCTTTGCGTTTTTCGCGGCGCTCAATTGCGTCTTGCCGGCGCATTTCTTTGAGTTCGCCTTCGCGTTGTGTTAGCTGACGCTTTGGTTTAACCGGGAAGATAAAGCCACAACATGGACAGGCGGGTTGTGGCTTGAAGGCAGCAAAGCATTGTGGACATTGCCGCACTGACGGTGCAGGCTCATCGTTTCTCTTGCGTTTTTTGCTGTCAAGCGACCAATCCCGGAGGTCATCGACGAAACCATGCCTAACAGTACTGCCGACGTGGTCAAGAACAATTGCGATCTTGCCCGCCTGCGGTCTGAGGATCCTGCCGACTTGTTGGAGGTAGAGAGATTCTGATTGGGTCGGGCGGAGCAGGATTGCACAAGAGACTGCTGGGACATCGGTTCCTTCAGAGACGACATCAACGGAGCAAAGAATTTGCGTTCGGCCATCAGCCAGCCCTGAAATTGCATCGTCACGCTCTTCCATTGGCATATCGCCTGTGACGAGCCTGGCGCGATAGCCTGCAGATTGAAATGATTGGCAGACAGATTTGGCGTGAGCTACTGAGCAGCAGAAAGCAATAGCAGGTAAACCATCAGCGCGTAGCCTGAAAGTATGAACGGCAGAACCAGTAATTGTGGGGCGATCCATCGCCTCAGAAAGCTGATCATTGGCGTAGTCACCTGCTCTTGTTTTTACCTTGCTTAGGTCGGCTAGGACAGGTGGTGCGAAAACACGATGAGGTGATAAGAACCCAGACTCGACCAGCTCTGCGACGGAAGGTCCTGACACTAGGGCCGAGAACCTTAATCCAAGCCCTTCGCCGGACAGACGACATGGCGTTGCGGTGACGCCGATATGAATAGCGCCCGAAAAATGGTTGAGAATTTTGTCCCATGAACCGGCGACAGCATGGTGCGCTTCATCGATTATCACCAGAGCGGGGTCAATTTTGATTTTGTCTAGGCGACGTACCAAGGTTTGTACAGAAGCGATTTGAATCTGGCCGTAGGTAGGCGGGAAGCCTGCAGCAATGATCCCGTGATCGACGCCAATGGCCTTGAGTTTGTTTGATGCTTGAGTGATTAGCTCACGCCTGTGGACAAGGATGAGGGTTGAGTTTCCTTTGGCTGCAGCGGCTTTGGCGATTTCTACAAAGACCACGGTCTTGCCGGCGCCTGTTGGGAGGACAAGAAGCGCTGATCTCTTACCACTGCGCACTACAGCACGCAAGCCCTCAATGGCTGCTACTTGATACTGCCTAAGACGGACCATGGAGTTGCATGAAGCAGGTCTAGGCTATAGGATGCGACAGTCAAGCACAAGACCTTATGCCTATTCGGGACTTATCCAATGCCCGCTACCACTCTCACTCGGCGATTTCAAATTCAGACTTGGGAGCTGCTGCGCAGTCTGGCCAAGCTTTTTACGACAAAAAATTTGGCCCAAAACGTGAAAGCACTAAGGCTTTCGATGTTGGAACTTGCTTTCATTCTCTTGTGTTACCTGGCGAGCAGCTTTCACAAGTTGCAGCTGTTCGCCCAGAAGGTCTTGATGGTCGCACTAAAGCCGGCAAGGCGTTTGCAGCAGAGAATGCAGACAAGATCATTTTGAGCACTGCAGAAAAGCAACAGCTTGATCTAATGATTGAAAGCGTTCAGAGACACCCTGCTGCTTCTGAGCTGCTTAAGTTAAAAGGCAAGGCTGAGGTCAGTATGTTTGGGGTTGACCCTGAGACTGAACTTCAAATAAAGGCTAGACCTGATTATTTATTGGATGACAGGTCGCTGATCCTCGACATCAAGACGACTGCTGACGCATCGCCGCGTGGCTTCCAACGTAGCTTTGCTAACTATCGGTATTGGGTGCAAAGCGCTTGGTACTTATGGATTGCTGAGATGGTGACAGGCAGACGGCCTGATGCTTTTATTTTTATCTGCGTAGAAAAACAGCGGCCGTATCACACGGCTGTGTACATCGCAGATGACCAGTCAATTGAGCTGGGTATTCAGGAAGCACGCAGGAATCTTATGGACATTGCCAAGTGGCAAAACTGCAAAATGTTTCCTGGCTATAGCAGTAAGGCAGAGATGATGTCTTTGCCGAAGTGGATGCTTCCAAAAGAAGACGGCACTCCTGCTGACCACCAACCTATTGAGCTTTACTGATGGAGAAAGTTACTGAGTTCGAATTGATGCAGGCTCTTTGGGACTGCAGTTGCTATGTAAGAGATCTTCCTACAAAAGAAGAAACTCGTGCAATTAAGGATGTAGTCGGTGAACTCATGTCCAGGTGGATTGCGCAACAGCATTTAAGCAATGAGGAAGGTTTAGATCTTTTTAAAAAAGTTCTTGAGCCTGGACCTCTTTGCTTAGCTGCAAAAAAAGCATTGCGCAGCAGATACTTTGACAAAAGTTAAATGCCCGGCGCACAGTATGGGACCACGCAGCCCTTAGACAACATCGCTGCAGCCAAGGCCCGTGCTAAGGCTGCATTGAATGAGAAAAACCCAAAGCTCACAAGACTTGAGCGTGCTTTTTACGAGCTTTACAAGCGACACGGGCATCCTCCCCCCAAAGAGGTGTAAGTCCCGAACTGTTCACACTATTTTTTTTACTCATTTCTCGACCGACTGGCACTAAGAACAAAACACGCATTGAGATGACTATGTCACCTTGGTACGCCGAGAAGCTTAAGGAGCTTCGTATTGACTCTGGCTTCGAAACAAATCAAGCGTTTGCAAATTGGCTGCTGAAAAACACTGTTCAAATTCTTTGCGGACAGCGCGATCCAGGCAGTGAGAGACTGAACGACTTGCGTTTACGAATGCAGCAAGCACTTCCTGCACCTGAGGCGATCAATGAGTGATCAATCAGCGCTGACGACAACGTCCGTGAAATCGGTTTACAGCAGCATCCAGTCATTTGAGTCTGCTCAGCGGATGGCCAAATCGCTCGCCGAAAGCGACATTGTGCCGACTTTGTATCGGGGCAAACTTGGCAACTGCATTGTGGCGATGGAAATCGCTAATCGAATGGGCATGTCAACTGTTCAGGTGATGCAAAACCTGAACATCATTCATGGTCGACCCTCATGGAGCAGTCAGTTCATTATTGGCTTAATCCAGGGCTGCGGCAGGTTTCTCGACTTCGATTATGTTGAGGCTGCTGACTCGTGTCAGTGCGTTGCTACGGCAAAAACCACTGGCAAGCAGGTCTCAGGGCCAAAGATCACCATGGACATGGCTAAAAGGGAGGGCTGGACGAAAAACACCAAATGGAGCACGATGCCGCAAACTATGCTGCGGTATCGAGCTGCAAGCGCGTTCGGTCGCTTTCACATTCCTGATTTGATCCTTGGCATTCAAAGCGTTGAGGAGAACGAGGTGATTGATGCAGATGTTGAAGTAATTCAACCACCAGCTGCACAATCAGTGGCTGATGACCTGAACCAAAAGCTTGCCTCCATTAAAACCGAACCTGAACAGGTGCAGGATGACTTCGACGATTTTCTTGAATGATAAGCAGCTGTCAGAACGCTGGCAGGTGCATCGACATACGTTGATTTCATGGCGTTCGGCGGGCATTGGTCCGCCTTACGTCAAGATCAACAATAAAGTGCTCTACAAGCTGGCCGAAGTAGAAGCATACGAACAGGCCAACACGTTCCCCAACAACTAATCCATGAAATTCGACGCCAAGTTTAACGTCTTCAAGAAAAATGCTGAGGACCACCAGAAGCGATACAAAGATCGCTATGACCCAAACAAAGATTATCCGACTCATGGCGGCACGCTTGAGTTGACTGTCCCTGAGGCGCAACAACTTGCTGAGTATCTTATTTACTCGCAAGCTACAGACTTGCCTTTTAATGAATACAAACAAGGCAAGATTATTCAGATTGAAGTCGAAGGGTATGCTTCTGTATCTAAGAATAATCCGAACAATAAGTATTTAAGACTTGGCATGAAGCCAAGATGGTCCACGCTACAGGAAGCACAAAAGGTCAAGGAAGCGCACCTATCAAAAACCCAGCAGCCGCAGGTCCAACAGGAACCAGCAGCTAGCCTGGCTAAGGCCACTGATGGTGACGTTGTGACACCTGAGGACGACGTTTTCTGACATGGAAATACCAGACTCTCCGACAAGGTTCATGCAGCAATGCGCAATTGACTCACTAGATAGCTTGCCTGGAGGGTCTGAGGTCTCCGTGCCAGTAGAACAGCTAAAGCAATTGCTCCAAAATTATATGGATTTACTTGACACCGTACAAGACCTCCGTAATCTTTTGGATGAAAAGATCGAGAACCTTTGAGTCGATTGGGTTACAGATGTTGCGCTGGGGCAGCAAAAAGCCTATATGGGTTATTTCGCCGCCCAGCTGGGTTGTACAACATCTTGAGCCGCTGCCTAGGTGCTCTTTGGGCGATGATTTATCGCCAGTCGGCAAGATTGGTGCATGGATGATCGAAAGGTCAAACCCACTTGCTAACATACAAAGGACCAATAACCTGATCAAGATTACGCTGCCATGACCAACTTGTTGATGTACACTCAATTATCGTTTTAATTAGCTATGGCGCCAACTTATGACAGCAAGGCCTTGGGGCAGGTTGTATCATTTGCAGACTTAAGTCGACTAGACAAAGTTAGTCTCAACATGTTGCAAGAAGAGCTGCAGATTGCTATTGAAAACATGCAGCTTAAAATCAACAAAGAAGTTGAGCAAGGGCCAGACCCTAACTGGCTGCATAGGATTCAATTCAAAAAGAAACTTTGCACGAACTTTTTAGAAAAAATTGAAATTGAGCAAAACTTTGACCGCGTTAAGTTTGAAGCTTTGCATTTGATGTACATACGCAATCGCCTTAAAACTTGTATTGGTCCACTAGAAGGTGAGAGGCTTTACCAAGATGCTAGGAATGCTGCTCTTGCTCATTTCAACAAATAAATGGACCAGGCGCTGCTGGCGACACTTGAAGAGATTTACAAGGGTCAAACCAACGTTGCAGTAAAAGCAATGGAGCATGACATGACCCTGCAAGAGATGTGCCAACTCTTCAATGAGTACGTGAAAGAGCGCCCATTTGATATTGACAGTTACAAGGTATAAGGTTGTGTATGCCTTCTTTGCGCTATCACGCCGGTCGCATGGTCCTCCACCAAGAGGACGATCGATGGAAGGTGCGCATTAAAACCAAGGATGCGCGAGTCCTATATGACCTTGAGTCAGAGGAGCTTGAAAATGCAGTGCTAGAAGCGGAGCAAATTTACGCTGACATCAAGGCCATCAACGTAGGCAAGCCTTTGTGTGCTGACTGCATCCACTGGGAGGCTATCAAGGCCCAGTGTGGGGTTGGTTGCCCTGAGGGCAGGATGACCGGCGGCAGTTTTGCTAAAGACTGCTCCTATTTTTGGTCAAAATCCACTTGAACTACATGTCTAAACGTTCTATTCAGAGGGTCAGGCTTCAGGGCCAATGGTATTGGCAGATCTGTTTCGCAGGCATGTGCCGTTATGAGCGTCATGACTGGCGTGCGGAACAACTACACGAGGCTGCTGGCCTGTACTACACAGATGCTTCAGCCCAAGCATCAAGCTCAGCAATATGACTGACTGCTTGTTTTAGAAGGATTTTGTGCATCCATGCCTGTCTGGCCATGCCAGCACAGATGTCTTGAACAGTTTTTAGGTCTTTAACCTCGTAAATGCTTCGTATCGACTGCTCAAGAGCCAGCTCCTCCTCCAATGTCTGCTTGACGATCATCCAGTCCATGGTCATGCTCCAGTGACTGCAGAATGCGACGCTCGGAGGCGTAAGGCTCCCTAGCACGCTTGTAGTCATGTATAGCGGGTACGAGCCACTCGTGCGGTGGCCAACAGTACTGCCAATTAATGGGCTGGAGACAGCCGATCACGACGGTCGTCCAAAACGCGCTGACATTGCTCCAGAAGACAAACCAGCTCATGCGACGCTTGGCATAACGGTGAGGTGGCCGTTGTAATGGCCAACCTTTGCATAGCTTTGCAGAGGCACGTTACTCATGGCATGGAACACCATCTGACCAATTTTTAGGCCTGGATACAACGGCAAGGAGTGGTGGCGACGGTTGTTTTTTAATTCGAGCGTAAGTTTTGACCCATTCCAGCCTGGGTCGCACCAGCCAGCAACAGCGTGCTGATAGCCATCTCTTGCACGGCTTGACTTGAGCACAAATTGGCTGCTGACATCATCTGGGAGATTGAACTGCTCAAGTGTCTCTGCCAGACAAAATTCATTAGGCAGTAGCCAGTAGGCATCTTCAAGAGTGCGATCTGAAATATCAATGCGCAACAGCTCGCGCTGATCTGACACCTCCATCATGAGGTGATTTCCAAGGCGCAGGTCCAAGCTGGCTGGATTTAACAAGGATGCGTCGAACGGTGTAACCATGTTGCTGCCAGTGCAGCGAGCCTTTATTTCCCAGTCACACAGGACAGCCATGCTTAGGCAAAAATCCAGTGTATTAGTTGTTGACGATGATTGCCCACCCTGAACTTGGGCCTTCAACCTGCCAGCGCTGGTGAAAGGCAGGACGACTGACACGGACATACTCGCCTGATTTCCTGCTGTTATGACCGCCTCTTTCCATGAGAGGGAGGCCCATTGGATCATGCATGATCCACTCGTCTCGGTTGAATCCCACAATGACACTCCAGTGCCCTAGGCCCATTGGCGGGTGACCTTGCAGCATGTCACCGCGATGCAGCCATCCGACCATGACAGGTCTGCCTGCTGTTATTTCTTCCTCGATCAAGTCTGAGTCAGCATTTTGCGTGAAATCAACGTCTAAACCCAATACACGCAAGGTCGTCACCTGTGCGTTGACTGAAGTCGTATCACCAAGCGTCTCGCGAATCTTGTTGTAGTAGTCATCACTGCTGACCCTGCCGTAGAAAGCGGCAACCATAGCCGCTGCACTAGAGAAACATTCCCTGTACCCACGTCCTGTCTCGTTATCGAGCTGGTGGTAGTAGGGAGCCCAAACCTGCTGCTCAATGCCGCTTGCCTTCCAAGCTTCGAACCACTCTGCGTCTTCATCCAATACGCTTTGCGGCAAGGACTCTTCAAGCTGTTTAACAGCAGCCAGCTGGTGGGGCGTACCACGGAAAAACTGAAAAAACGGCAAGAGTGTAAGGGCCACAGCGAGAAGTAGCCAGATCAATTTGATATTGCCTCAGGACAAGTGGTTTTGCCAGCGTAATAGCCTAGATAAAACAGTGTTCCGCCACCAAACACAACAAGCACAACTGCACTGCCCAGCGCAAAGAAGCTAGCAACTGCTACTAAAGTTGGACGGTTCTTAGGTATCATTTCTCAACTCTGGTGGTTGGGAATAAATTGTGCTTGACAAAATCGACAACTTTATCGTCAATCGTGTTGTCCGTGCTTTTGCAGTAAGCCTCAAGAAGTTCGATGACTAGGTTCTTGACGCCTTTTGATTGAAGAAATTTGAATAAAATTGGCTTGATCAGGAAAAGCATGATGCGTTGAGAACGGTACGCTGTAAGCGTAGCTCCGTCCTGCTATGGCTTCCAACAACGAAGAACACGACGAAAAGGAAGGCATCTCGATCGCCGATGTCGTTAAGTGCATGGTTCTGTTCTGGAGTGCCACACTCCTAACCGTCTCTTACCTTGGCTTATTCCCTCAGATGAAAATGGACAATACGTTCGTAGCGTCCCTTCTCACTGGAGCCATGGCTTCCTTTGGCATCGAGCGCAAGTCCAACGGCAATGGAAACGGCAACAAGAAACCTCCTATCATTGATAACAAGGACACAAAAGCCGGAATCCAATGAAGAAGGCGCTCCTACTGCTAGCCGCCAGCTTGCTCACCGCTCCAGCGCAAGCCGACATCACGCATAAAATCCACTCAAGCATTTCATTGTCGGTTGATGGAGCGGGATCAACGGCAATCCGCCAACCGTCTTCTATGGCGGTATCTGGCTCTAACGTCACTTTGGGCACTGCACCTACTCTTGACGCCCTTACTTCCGGGACCGCTCTTGGGTACACTCCTGGCGCTTACAGTATTACTACTGCTGGTGATGCTTTTAGCTACAGCGAAAGCTATACAGAAGGAGACGACGTCCCAACAGTTCTTTCAACAACAGTCACCGCTGGAGTAGTACCGGCATTGCCTGTATTCGGCAATACAACGACTACAACTGGTGGGGTCGCTGGAACGCTAGCTGGCACGATTGCAACTGATGGAGCCATTGCGATTACAGCGGGTTCGGCAGGTACTACAGCGATCGGACAGGTCATTCAAGAGCTGACGATCAAATGATCCTCCTGCTGCTTTTGTTTGTAGCCGCTCCAGCAGCAGCCGTTCCAGTAGTCCCAAACTTTTCTCAAGGCGTACTTAGTTCAACAACGACCACCAAAACTAAAGTCACAGAGGTCATTAACTCCTACGAGTACCGCACTGGCTACGAATACTCAGTCAGTGGCACCAACATTCAGAGTAATGGTGCTATTGCTCCAATGGACTTGACGACAACGTCAAACACCATTCAAGGCGTCACCAGTCGATGGACCAGCCTTGACGCTGTCAAAAAACCAACCTGGACGATTGTCAATCAAGGAGCCTCGTTCCAGTTTGTCGAGACCCTGAACGGCCCTGGTTTGGTGAACCACACACTCGTTAACCGTGACACGGACATCGAATCTATAACTGAAACGACAAGTACCTTTACGCAATGAAGCGAGTCATAGCAACGCTTTTGCTGCTTGCGAGCCCTGCACAAGCACAAGTCAGCAGTACCGCCGCTCCAGTGGCTAATAGTTCTGGATCGGTCACAAATCAAGCTGTGCAGGTTGTGCCATCACGCACATTCGGCTTCAACTACTCAGGAATATCCTGCCAAGGTGCAACGCTCCACATCAATCCCTTCCTAAGTACAACTACTAGTTGGGCACATCCCTATGAGAACTATTACTCAGAACCGGTTTATGACCAGCTCGATCTGGTTGGCTCGTTTGATCCGGAAGGTAATGCCGTCCCAGATGGCCAGCCCGATAATCCGGGCAATGTCCTTTACTATCGTCCAATCAGGACGGGTCAAAAAACTAATTACTCGATCAACGGCGGAATCACAGCCACAATATCGCTACCGCTTGACCGTTCCCACGTCAGAAGCTGTAGGAGAGCAGCTGAGAAACAGGTACTTTTACTCGACGCCCAGTTGGCTGACAAGCGACTTAACTACGAAATAGCCAGACTTAAAAACTGTGCCTCATTAATGAAGGAGGGAATCTCGTTCCACCCGGACAGCCCTTACAGCAAAATCTGTGCAGACGTAGTCCTTCAAAATCCGCCTGGCGTCATACCGCCTCACGTACACAAAATTATTTACGAAGAGAACGCTGAAACTTCACCCGCTCAGCAACAGACTCAGGACGAGGCTTCTTCCCCAGAATCGCCTTGACCTTTTTGACCACTTTCTTCACCGTAGGCTTGATCAACTTCAATGCATAATCTCCAAGCGGTTTAGCCACAATGGCTGACGTTGCAGCCGTGGCAGCAATAGCTGCTGTAGACAACGCAACAGGAGCAGGCGGCAGGTAATTATCGATAATCCTTGCTACAGGCAGTGGTTCGTACAGCGTGACACACTCAGTACCAACACGCTCGTAACCAGTCACGACAGCAGTGCCTTGCTTGCCCTTCGCTCCAATAGGTATTGCATCGGGTGGTGGGCATGGCAGTAGTTCGTTATCTATAGGGTCATCAGGCAACAAGTCTGATACCGATGGAAGGGTCACCGTCGGCTGGACTGCTTCACCAGCCGATTTTTTTTCCTCCTTTTTCTTTGCCTCAGGCTCTTCTGGTGGCTTTGGCAGTCTTGCCGCTCCATACGTCAACGTTCCAGGCGTATAGTCGATCGGCTTGTATGACGGCATTTGACCGCCGCAGACTGTGATGATCCCTTTTGGATCTGTGTTGTAGATCTCCTTGTCGCCTGCCGCAGAATTTCTGGTCTGCACACAGCCTGGAATATCAGCAACAGGAAAACCGATTTGTAGCGTGATCGGCGGTTCAACCGGGATACTCTGAGGAGGCATGGCTCGCCAGGCCGGGATTTCCGGCACTTGCACTGCGCGAACACCAATCTCAGGGATTTCTGGCATGAAGGCAGAACGGTTTGTTGCTGGTCAACTGTGGATCGAACGTTGCCGTAGACGCGAAGGCCCTGAAATCACTTACACCGTACTAAGCGGCAGGTCATCTCGGTTGTTTACAGATCACAAGATGATCCTGCGTTATGTCAAATGGCCAAAGGGCACGCCAACAGGTGATGCACTACGTGAATGGCTTGAGTCGTTTGAGCAGAAACCAGAAGTGATCGAATCTAAAATGGCGATTCAATCGGGAGGCCAGTCTTTACCGGCAGTTCAGGCATTGCCTCATCAAGCAGTTCAGGCATAACCTCGTCAATCTGACTAGGAACCATGTCAGTGACCATGTTCGTCAGCTCGCCTTGCAACTGACTCATGTAATGCTTGGTGATTGAAGGAATGCGCGTGTAAAACACCACAACTCCAGCAAGCATCGCTCCAGACATCACGAAGGATGTGACGGACAGGACGTTGAACAGCTTTTGCACTTGACCAAAGCGCAGGTCACAGTCATACTAGCCATACGCAAGCAGACCACCCCTGCGTAGGGAGTCCGTTACTGCGTTGCCAGCTTTGAACGCCCCTTAGCCGTGATGCAGGCTAAGTTAAAGTGGTCAACAACTCTGGCAAGCATCTCTTGAGAACCCCGTCCTAGGCGGGGTTTTCTTGTAGGCATAAAAAACCCCCTGGTGAGGACAGGGGGCGCATCTCGTTCGTTCTAAGACTAGCTCAGAAGTTGTACTTCACGCCAACCTTTGTGCCGTAGCTGACGTCGTCGTCGCCAGTCATGAAACTGATTTCTCCATAGGCCCCAAACTGCTCGGTAGCTTGAACGCTTCCGCCAATTTTGCCAGACAGCTCAAACTCGCCGTCATCACCATCAGGCTGCACATAGGCAGGTCCACCTTGCAGGTAGAAACCATAAACGCCTTCACCACCCTCGTAACCGACATGAGCGTCAGTCACTGATCCGTTGAAATCAGAACCGGTGAAACCAGCGTTGTTTTCAACGTTGACGTATGGGCCTGCTTGCGCGGTTGCAGACAGGCCAGCCAATGCAAGTGAACCAGCGAGAACACCAGAAACAATCAAGCTGTTGTTTTTCATGATTTGGAGAGGGACTAGAAGGTGCCACCATCGAGATCGATGTTACTGATGGAACCACCAGTAATGCTCACATTATTGGCGGCTTGTGTGGCGATTGTGCCTAGGCCAAGGCTAGTTCTTGCAGTGGCACCCGATTCAGCGACGAATGTTGAGCCATTGCCAACAATGAATGCGCCATCACCTGCTGTGAGCCCAGAGATTGCTGCGAGCAATGCGTGGTAGCCCTGAACGTCGCTGCCGATTGCGACTCCAAGAGTGCTTCGTGCAGTAGAAGCATCTGCATCGTCCAGCAGTGTGCGGGCGAAAGATGTCAGATCAGTTGTTGAGGCTGTGCCGCTACCGGTGAAGAACGGCAGTTTGTCAGCTGCACTGGTCAGACCGGCCAAAGCTGCGAGGTCAGCATCGAAGGCCTGAACATTTGTACCAATGACCAAGCCTAGGGTCGTCCTGGCAGCAGCTGCACTGCCGTCATCCAACAGCGTGCGAGCAAAGGCCGTCAGATTAGTAGTTGCAGCAGTAGAGCCAGAATCAAAGAACGGAAGCTTGTTTGCCGCCTGTGTCAATCCTGCGAGGTCATCGAGGATCGCATTGTGCGCCTGAACGTTAGAACCGATTGCAACACCCAGGGCAGTTCTGGCTGCAGAGGCTGATGTAGCACCAGTACCACCATCACCAACAGCCAAAGTGCCGGTAATGCTGGAAGCGCCAAGGTCAACTGCAAGCGCATTGCTTTCAGTTACGATTCCGCCGTTTGACTTAATGTCGGCAGAAATCGTAGTGCCTGACTTGGATAAGCCAGTACCAGCCGAGATCGAGCCAGCTCCAGAGAACTGAGTAAATGCCAGTCCAGTAGTGCCGACAGTGATACTGCCGTCAGTTGTAAGTGTGAAGCCGGCATCGCTATTGGCAGAACCAGACTCTACGAATACGAAAGCGCCAGATGTTACTTCTGTAGAAGAATCAAAATCAGTGGCGCGTGTCCAACTGCCACCATCAACGACCACATATAAGCCGTTTTCGCTGGCGGTGGACTGGTTTTTCACCAGTACACGATCACCAGCGCTTAGAGAAACACCATCGATGGTTTGAGTGTTTGCCAGCGTAATATTGGCAGTCGTCGCTGCCCGCACTGAATCCTTGACATCAAGGCCAGTTTTTACAGCGTCGACATATGCCTTCGTCGCGGCCGATTGTGCAGATGTTGGGTCTGCAACGTTCGTAATCTCTTGGCTGTTGAAACTTACCGACGATGTCGGTGCAGCCATCTCATCAAGCCGATTGGCTTGTACAACACTGTCAAAATCACTGACTTTTGCTGCAGTAATCGACGGCAGGTCAGAAGCCTGCAGTGCTGCGATTGCAGTAACAAGACCTTTGGCGTTAACAGTTACACCAGACGTAGTGCCGGGAGAACTGTTGACAGTGGCAAGGGTTCCAGCGATGGACGTAGTGCCAGAGCCGGTAAGATCTCCGGACAGCGTGATTGTTTGGTTGGCGCTAATGTAATTTTGCGCCTTTACAAATCCGGTTGTAGCAACACTTGTGTCGTTGTCACCTGTAGCGGGAGTTGTTGCAGTCGCTGAACCACCGAGTGCAACAGTGCCGCTAAATGTTTTGTTGCCGCTTAGCGTTTGGTTGCCGCTTAGCGTGCAATACGCACCATCGCCACCGATTGGAACGATTGATGTTGCGCTGCCACCTGAGCCGCCAGTTCCAATGCCGATATAGAGAATGCCATTACCGGCATCACTCTCGTTATAGGCTAACTCCGCCTGCTCAAGACTTGCGGGGCTGCCCGACGAGCCTCCTGCAGACCGTCGCTTGATCCTTAGTGTGTTTGGCATGGGTTCAGATCAGATGAGCGGGAATGTGATGGCCTTCAAAAATTTCCGCCATCGGCGAGTGTTGCTGTCGTATGAACGTTGTCAGCCTTGAATTGATTGGCAGCCAAGTCATAGTAGATCACACTCTTGTCCACTTTAGCGACTTGATCTAGATCGAAATCGCCTGGCGGTCCCTGCGGACCAGCAGTCGTGGCAGTTACAACAGTCGACTGTCCGCTTGTCGAAACAGTAACCGTGTTTTTTTGGGTCGTGACGTTGACAGAGGTCATTCGGTGTAGCCCTGGTCGACGTTGATGATCCCTTCGACGTAATAGTCCTTATTGCCGTTGCTGCTGGTGACTAAAACGTCGTAATACAGCTGATCTGGGAACGTGCTGGTTTGAGCCGCAGTCAAGCTGATTGTTGTCTGGCCGTTAGTCCTGTTAGTGTAAGCAATGCCAAAGTCTGCATACTTGCGCGTTCTGGCTTCATTCCAAGCCTGTGCAGCAACAGTGGCACCGCTTAAATTGATGGCATCGTTATTGCTGTCTTTAAATTGCAGCAAAACACTCCAGCTGGCGCGACGCTGGAGCGTGAAGTTGTAAGTCCCAGGGCTGATAGCCATAAAGCACCTCCTGAGTAGAGTTTAGCGCCCTTGACCTCTAGGAAGTTTTCTAGTGCCACGAGGTTTGCTGTTTTTGCCGTGACCTTGCTTGGTTTTTTTGGGTTTATTGGGCTGCCATTCAACGATGGCAAGCCCAGTCCGAGACTTAACAGCCACTATTCAGCGGCATTCCAGCCATCAGGGACACCAGAAGCCTTAGTTGGAGAGGTCATCTCATCCAGCTGATCCTGAAGTGCAGCTTCAATAGCGGCGACATTGCTGTCACCTTCGTTCAATTTGTCCTTCACCCATTGCACGCAGGTTGCCTTGGTGAGATCTGCGAAAGGAATAACGGTGTCGCCTTCTGCAGGGGCTTCCAGTGCGATTGAACCATAAGCACCTTTTTCATAGGTGCCGTCATTTGCATTAACGGTGTAATGAACGGTGTACACAATGCCATCAGCAGTGGTGCGCTCAAGCTGAGCGACTGCCCATGTGTAGGTAGTAGCCATGGTGAAAAGAGGTTACGAGGGTGAGTGTAAAAGAAAAGCCCCGCGATGTCACGGGGCGGTAAACCGTTAGGCGATACCAGCATCAGATAGACGCTGCTCAAGGGTTTCGATCGCTTCTTTTTGACGCTTGATTAGATTTAGCAGATGAGGAACAAAACGTTCATAGAC
>VMHT01115640.1_pt1 | contig 24041 bp, 17 predicted proteins | sample 4693611 | NCBI WGS metagenome assembly VMHT01 (sample SAMN12280063, study PRJNA550983) | marine metagenome | isolation source: seawater sampled from same location over 5 years 0.02-0.2 micron viral filtrate | place: USA: collected off the coast of southern California halfway between the port... ...
CAGTAGCTCGTCGCGGGGCTTGTTGTAATACAAGCTTCGAATGCCGGAGTCTGGTAATCCTGTTTGCGCGCCGCGGGTAAATACAGTGAACTGCTGACCATTAAACCGAGCTACACCTTCCCAGGTACCCGCCCATAGATACCCATTGGACGTTTGTGCTAGTGCGTGAATACTATTGTGAGGAAGCCCGTCTTTCGTTCCCCACGATTGAGGGAAATACCGGTTGAGCGGCATGAGCTGAGAAGACTCTACCGAAAAGCCATCTATGGGTATCACCCACAGCAAACACATCACAAAAGTGCGAGACACAAACTTCAATGGCTTCTCGGTACGTTATTAGATAGACAGTGTAATAATACCTCTATCTATTAACTAACACAAAAATTGTGGTTTTTAGTTATCTTCGGTCAACGACAAGCTAATCCAAACTAACCTGTGATCTGAGCTGGCTTCGCGGTCTTTAACTAATCGATATAGGTCACTGGTTTTTGCAGGCCAGAAAACGCCAGCATCGTTCACATCGAAGCCAAATCGAGATGGCAAAACATAGTCAGCTCTGGCTCCCCAATAGGCAGTAAAGCGGTTACTAAACTCTGCACCTGACGCGCCTGCACCACCTGCGCTTGTTGGAATGATGTCTTTATTAACTAACGGGTGCTCAGTTAACTGTTCAATTACACCCTCGCGATGTTTATCTCCAATATCCGCCGCGTTAAAATCACCAACAAGTACAAAACGCGCGTTCTCTGACAGGCTGACTTTCTCGCCATTATCATCGTAAATGTAGGCCCCTTTATCCGGAGAAAGATAATCTGCCATAAGCCTAATTTCGTCAAAGTTGCGCTTGCCGTTGCGATCCTCGCTTCCATCGAAATTAGGTGGTGTTGGATGCATAGCAAGTATGTGTACGGTTTTGCCCGCTACTTTCACCGGCACATCCCAGTGAGACTTAGAACTCAACCTTAGCGCGGCCCACTCTTCTACGTCGTACCATGGCTTGCCCTTATCAGTACTTCCGCTCTCATCGGGAATAATAGGAACCCGTGGATGAGGCATGTGATGCCATTTAAACGTCTGAAAGGTGCGAATACCATCAACATCAATAGGGTATTTCGACAAAAGCGCCATACCATATTGCCCGGGATAAAGCCCAAAACCATATGCATCGCCACCAAAACCTTCTGCTTTGCCATTGTTATCTAAGTCGAATTTCGTGGGCTCCCCTGTGTTGACTGTGGCCACATACGTATACGGGTAATCCACAGGCTCAAGGCCGTCTTGTGAAACATTCAGGTAGTTCTTAACAAATGCTTCTACCCCTTTACGCTTATCTGCAATGTAGTCAAATTCGTTCAACATTAAGATATCGGGGTTAACGCGTTGAATAATTTCAGCAATGTTTTTAACTTGGCTATGCTCCCCCGTTGAAAGAACGTGTTGAAGTACCTGATCGCTTGGCTTCATACCCAACGCTTTGTAGTTAGTGGCTTCCATACTTACATTAAACGTTGCGACTTTAAGCATTTGCTCTTCTTGCGAGCTAGCCAGGGTAGATACAAATAATGCGGGTAAAAAAGCTATTGCACAGAGAAGCGCCCTATTTTTCATGTTGTTACCTGTAAGTAAAAGCGAAATGCAAAGATAGCAACTTTAGCGACTTATCTGAACTTTTTTGTTTTATTAAAGACCGTTGTATCAACAAGATGGTCATGCTCTCGCCCTTACATAAAAACGGAATTTATTTTCATAAATAAGACCCATTAAAGAAATATTTTTTACTATAAAGCACTAATACTAAAATAATAGAATCAAATACTCGCTCTTAACTGATATTCTAATTTTGTTTTATACAGCTAGCGTCAAGCGAACTACGCTTAACGTTTCACATTTTGGGTGAATGAGAGAAAGTTATGAAAAGCTGGGTTTCAAAAGCGATCAATATTATCAATGCAGATTATCAACGTTCGGCTGATACGCACTTAATCAAATTAGAGCAGATCGCTTTTAGAGATATTGATATCTACCTTAAAGATGAAAGCACCCATCCAACAGGCAGCCTAAAGCACCGTCTAGCCCGGTCCCTTTTTCTGTACGCCCTCTGTAATGGAAAAATTGTAGAAGGAACTACTGTGGTTGAAGCCTCGTCAGGAAGCACAGCGGTGTCTGAAGCTTATTTTGCTAAAATGATTGGCGTTCCGTTTGTTGCGGTTATGCCTAAATCTACCGCCCAAAGTAAAATCGCGCTTATTGAGCGATATGGCGGGCAGTGTCACTTTGTAGATTGCCCTACGCAAATGCACAGCGAAGCAACCAAAGTAGCTCACGAGCTTAATGGCTACTTTATGGATCAGTTCCTTTTCGCAGAGCGCGCTACAGACTGGCGAGGCAATAACAATATTGCTGAGAGTATCTTTGAGCAAATGAAAGCCGAGCCCCACCCTATTCCACACACCGTGGTTATGAGTGCAGGTACAGGTGGAACATCAGCTACCATAGGGCGTTACATTCGCTACAAAGGTCTCTCTTCTCAGCTTGTCGTGGTAGATCCAGAATTCAGTGTGTTTTTTGATAGCTTCAAAAACAACGATCATACACTTACTGCTACCCGTGGTAGCCGCATAGAAGGGATAGGACGCCCTAAAGTGGAAGCCTCTTTTCAACATGACGTTATAGATGACATGATTGCCGTTCCCGATGCCGCCAGTATTGCAACCATGCATTGGTTAAACAACACCTTGGGAATTAAAGCTGGCCCGTCTACCGGCACAAACCTATGGGGCGCATTAAGTATTGCTGAACAAATGAAGCAGCGAGGAGAAATGGGATCGATCGTAACGCTTATGTGCGACAGCGGAGAGCGGTATAGTGAAACTTACTATAATGCTGGTTGGGTAGAAAAGACCATTGGCTCATTCGCTGAATACACCACCAAACTAGAGGCCATCGGAGCTCCTGCTTAAATAGCCTGTTTCTGCTGTTTAAAGTGCTGGGGCGTTATGTATCGCGCAGCACTTTATTCAAAGCGTTTATCTCTATACATTGGCGATATACTTCTCATTGATAAAGCGCGCAAAATTATGATCAAAATAAAAAACGTTGTTAGCTGTACAGTTGCATTTGCCACAGCGTTTGCTGCACACACTGCCGTTGCTACTAGTACGTCGACTGTTGAAACTGCGAACACAAGCAACACTAGTATTAACCGAGCCGCAGACGCGACCGCCAACACTGACATTCCTAACAACAATTACGAAAGCGTTTTTGCTAACCTCGCGCTTCATTGTATTCATCAAGAGTTTCCAAATGTAGTGAAACACATGATGAATAACGGCGATGACGTTAAGGCACCCAATCAACTCTACCCTTCATTTTATGGTTGTTTAGACTGGCACTCGTCGGTTCATGGCCATTGGCTTTTAGTAAGAATGCTAAACACTGCGCAAGATGCAGTGGATAAGGATGAGATCATTGAAAAGCTCAACATCAGCTTTACGCCTAAAAATATCCAAGGTGAATTGACGAGCCTTAAGCGTGAAAACAATGCCTCATTTGAACGCCCCTATGGTCTTGCTTGGTTCCTGCAGCTAACCGCTGAACTACGTCAATCTTCCCTTCCTGAAGCAACAAAATGGCTAAATACTTTACGTCCTCTCGAGGACGAAATTGTAGCCAGAGTAAGCGCATGGTTACCCAAATTAGCTTACCCAATCCGTACGGGTGAGCATAGCCAAACCGCCTTTGCTTTTGGCTTAATGTTGGATTGGGCGAAAACAGCAGGTAATAAGGAGTTTGAAGCGCTGTTAACGTCCAGGGTGAAAGACTACTATCAAGACGATACACAGTGCCCTCTTGCCTACGAGCCTTCGGGACAAGATTTCTTATCACCGTGTTTGGCCGAAGCCGATTTAATGCGAAGAGTAATGTCTAAAAAGGACTATAGCCAATGGCTTTCAGCGTTCTTTCCAAGCCTCACAGCTAGAACATCAAATTGGCTAGCTCCCGCTACAGTGACTGACAAGACGGATGGTAAACTCGCTCACCTAGACGGGCTGAACATCAGCCGAGCGTGGATGATAGAAGGCATAATGCAAGCTTTGCCTGAAGGTGACAAACGCTTACCTGTGCTTAAGAAAGCATTAAGTTTACATCGTGAGGCCGGGCTCAACGCGGTGTTTGGTGACATGCACTATATGGGCAGCCATTGGCTTGGCAGCTTTGCCAGCTACTTAGAAACACAGCGCGGATTGAAATAAAATATTTGAGTATACATGTAGCGCGGCGCTAGCAAGTCGCTATTAGTTTAGCGATTTGCCAGTCGTTTTCATTGCGTTTATTAAGCCTGATAGCTTGTCAGCGGCAACAGGTTTAGAGAAATAGAAGCCCTGCAAATACCTGCAGCCGTTGCGTTGAAAGAATTCGACCTGCTCCAAGGTCTCAATCCCTTCCGCCACGCATTCGATATTCAGACTTTCAGCCATACGTAATGTCGCTAGAATAATTGCTTCATTGCCACTGTTAAGACCAATACCCTGAACAAAGCTCTTATCTATTTTTAGTACGTCAATCGGGAAATCCTTAAGATATTTCAATGACGAATAACCCGTACCAAAGTCGTCCAGCGCTATGATAAACCCTTTAGATTTTAGCGCTCCTATGACATGCATGGCACTGTCATAATCTTCCATCAAAGCGCTCTCTGTAATTTCAAATCGAATACTTTCTGGTGGAACACCATTCGATTGCATTAGCGCCACTATATCTCTTAACGAATGCTCACTTATGAGGTGTTTTGCGCTTAAATTGATTGATAAGTAAGCGCGGCTATTATCTGCGTACAGTTGCTTATGAACAGGTAAAGCTCGCTCAATAAGTTGCGTGGTCATTTCAGCTATCATGCCAATATTTTCCGCAACTGGAATGAAAATATCGGGTGAAATCATTTCATCTCCGTCTTCCCATCTCATCAATACTTCAAAGCCTTCAATAGAACCTGTCGCGCAACACACAATGGGCTGATAGTAGTTTGAAAAAGATTTATTGATGCAGGCGTGTTTCAGTTTATTTTCTAATTGAAGTTTTGAACGCGCCTGCTCATTCATGTGCTCGGTAAAGAACTGAAAATTATTGCTGCCGGCTTCTTTAGCATGGTACATGGCAATATCGGCATTCTTTAGTAATTCTGCTGGAAGTTGCGCATCATCTGGATAAAGTGAAATACCAATACTCGCCGATACGCTCACCTCTTGGTTGGAGAGCGTAATAGGTTGCCCCAATGCTTGTATAATATCATTGGCAATATGACCAAGGTCCTGCACACTACCAACACCTTCAAGAAGAACGACAAACTCATCACCGCCAAGTCACGCTACCGTGTCAGACTTTCTGATTAACTTTTCGAGACGTTTGCTAACCGTTACTAGGAGTTCATCACCGGCCTCGTGTCCAAGGCTATCGTTAACTTGTTTGAAACGGTCTAAATCGATGAAGAATAATCCTATTCTGCTTTGTTGTGGTGCAGCTTGATAGAAAGCGTGCTGCAGGCGGTCAAGCAGAAGAGTGCGATTGGGTAGACCTGTTAAATTGTCATAGTTTGCCAACTGAACAAGCGCGTTTTGTGCGTCTTTTTGCTGCGTTATATCAGACAATATCACCAAGTAGCGATCAATTTCTTGCCCATTGCGTTCACTCGATACTGTGGTCACTCTTATACTCACCGCGTAGCGCTGGTTCTTGAAACTGTTTATGTAAGCTTCGCCACTCCAGTGCTCATTTGGAACAAGTTTACGCATTTCCGTATACGCTTCTTCGAGCTGCTGCTTCTGGCCACGATACAACAAGTTGAGCTCTTCTATTAGATTTGCATCTTTGTCAATGCCAAGCGCGTCTTTGAAAGATTGATTAACAACGATAGCCTGAAAATTGTTATCGAAGATGACAACCCAGTCTCGAGTATATTGAAATGCTTCACCGAATAATCGCGCTTTGAATTCAGCATTCACCGATTCAGTTATATTAGAGTAAGTACCGACTAACCTTTTACTATTACCTGTTTTATTATTAACAACTAAAGACCCTACATCTCTGAACCATTCATAATGACCGTCTTTCGCTTTCATGCGATAGCTGATATCAATACCCCTAGACTGTCCGTTAACGACTTTCTCCCATTGCTCTAAAAAAGCAGTAATATCGTGCTTATGAACAAGGGATATGTGCTCTCTGAACGAAAGTCTTGTGCCCGTCTCCGAGTAACCTAGGTCGTCTACAATACGCTCTTGGGTAACTTTGTCCGAATCTTCATACCAAGACCAAACTTTGGTATTACTTGCAGTTAGCGCCATAGACAATCTATTTTTATGCTTTAGTGCTTCAGAGTGTGCCGCACGAAGTGCTTCGCTATTTTTCTTGCGGCGAGCATAAATAAATAAAGTAATTACAAATAATATAAGAAGATAAATAGAATAAGCCACAGGCGATGCATAAATTGGATATGCCACCTTAATTCTCAAGCTCGCGCGAGGCCCAAAAACATTACTCACGGGATCAATTCGCCCAACAGTAAATTCGTATAAACCAGGGTCTAACTGTGGGAAAGTGACTTCCGTGGATTTGGTAGGGGGGTATACGACGGAAACGTCACCCTTTAATTCATATTGATAGTAAGAAGTCGACGTGTTCTTAAACCGCATATCGGAATAGCGAATAGTCAGGCCGACATCGTCATACTTCAGTAATAAAGTGCTATCATTAATGCTGCCAATACCAAGCTTTAGCGGCTGGCTGAGTAAACTTGCATCAGTAATAAATGTTGAACTTGCCACTTTGTCTTGGTCATCAAACCGCTCTGGTTGCAAAATAGTGAAACCTTTTTGCGAGCCAAAAGCTATTTTCCCATCACTCATACCTAATTTTGAGCCCCAAGTGAACTCGTTAGTAGCCAGTCCTTCCGTAGGACCATATTGCGATAATTTGATGGTTTTAGGATCGAGTTTAAGAATTCCTTGGTGACTCCCTATCCAGATATCACCATTTTGATCTTTCTCCAAACTTACAACGAGATTAGTCGGCAGTAAGTTACTCGTGTCAAAAAAGTATTTTTGCTCATTGGTTTTTGAATCGATTCCATACAACCCATGACCGGGATAAGTAATCCACAAAATACCATTGTCATCCAAAACGGTGTCAGTCGGGTGAATAGCATACTCCGATTGAGACTTTCTCGCTTGGTGTAACATCTCTAAGTTTCCAGTTAATGCATCAAAACGCCACAACTCTCCTATCATCGATATTAGTATTGAATTACTTTGCGTCCCGTGGTCAGGTAAAAATGTGTAAAGCTGGTCAAAATCTAGGTTAGACGAGAGCGTTTCGGAAAGGGATAGCTCTCCCTTACTGTCATTAAAATTCCAAAACTTGCCATCGGCAGCGACGATGTAATGGCTCTCCGAAATACGGATTAAGTCGTACGCCTTGCTTGAATTTAAAAATTTATCTTGCGGGCTACCAAGTGGATAATCAACAGGTCGCTTATTGACTGTATCAAATTTTACGATACCATCGTACGTAAGTAGCCAAATTCGATCTTTTTCGGCGGGTCTAATCGTAAAAATAGAACCCGAAGAAATAACGGCTTTATCATCGTCGGTTACCAAAAACTGCTCTACTTTCCCTGTATCTGAGTGATACAAATTTAGACCATTGTTAGTGCCTACCCATAGGTTTTCGTCATCGGCCTCATGAAAGCTATAGACGATATTATCACTCAATTTATCGCTGCTTTTTCCGTCGCCCATGACATTTTCAAATAGCGTAGACTGAGGCGACCACAGCAAAACGCCTGACGTTCCAGTGGAAAGCCACACCTGTTCGTCATAAGCTATTGCCACTTTGTACAAATCGTCGTCTGTTATTTGTAACCGTGAGTCTGACGGCTGAAATAAATGTGTTAACACATTTGTAGACAGGTCAATAGTATACAGCCCCTGGTCAGTGGACATGTAATAGAGTGAACCTTCTATTTGCTCAAGATCCCATATATTCAAAGACTCAACAGCTTGTTTAGGGAGCGGCATATCTTCATCGTTTTTCACAAAGCTTATTAAGTCGGAAAGCTCAAACTGATAGAGCCCCTCAACAGTACCTAGCCAAAATTTCTTATTTTCATCAACGACTATCAGCTTAGTGTTGATATTGTTTACGTTGGCATCGTCTGAACTGATATGCTCAATCTTCTTGATATCGCCAGTCTGCAAATCTTTAGCATAGAGGCCTACAGAAGTGGCAACGAATAAAACGTCGCGGGCTAAGTAGGTGTAACGGATAACATCATCATTTGAAAGCTCACTATTAGAGGAAAGAAGGTCAAAAACAATTTCTTTTTTCTCTGTTACTAGATCAAATTCGATAATAAGGTGGTCTAGTGCAACATATATGATATTTCTAGGCGCAGAAATAAAGTGGGAAGCGTATTGGTACCAAGACGGCTGTTCTTTATAAGGAACATTAATCAACCTTTTCGACGTGCCGGTTTGCCGATCGATGCGATAAATACCACTACTGTAAGTGCTTACCCACAAGTCACCGCTCTGGTCCTCGAACAATGTATAAATACCGTCATCAGCAAACTCGTTGTCTTGCCCCACATATTGCTTGTTTTGGTTACCGTCGAACCGATTTAGCCCAGCCTCTGTGGCTATCCACAGTAGGCCTTCTCTATCGATAAGCATGTCGTTAATAGTGTTTTGACTCAGGCCATTTTCAGTAGAAAGTACTTTAAAGGAAGGCGTTGTAACGACTGTTTTTGCCCCCGCGAGTGGGATGAACAAAGACAAAAAAAGCAATGTCACCTGCGGTAAGTGAGTAGTTAAAAAGAAAAATGAATTTATCCGGGTCTGCGCTGACATCAATAATTGAGAACCTAAAAAGTTTATATTATCTAGTACTTTTTCAAAGTATGTTCGAATATTAGCTCAAAACACATAATTGACAATTGTGCTTTAGGTAGACAATCAAGCAACTGACTATTATTACGACGACCATTTAAAACTAGCTGACAAAAATTGCGAAATGTTTGCAGATATTTAAACCACTAGCTTGGCAGCTTTGCCAGCTACTTAGAAACACAGCGCGGTTTGAATTAACTTATATCCTACTAAAGTGTGAGATGAATGAGCACTAAAGTGCTATTCGTCTCACACGCCTACCGTGGCATGCTCATTCTATGGTGATATGAATAAAGCGCAGCTATGGAAATTTTACTTGTTGATGATCACGCAATAGTGAGAGAAGGCTTTTCTACGCTGTTATCTTCGGTACTCGAAGGCGCTGTCGTCACCAATGCAAAAAATGCGCAGCAAGCCACAAATGCACTTCGTGCGAACCACTTCGACCTCATTATTTTAGATATTAATTTAGGAACCACCAGCGGACTCACGCTAGCGGAATATATTGTTCAGCGCTGGGAGCACGCAAAAGTACTTATGTTCAGCATGTTCGATGATATTTCCATCATCGATAGAGCTATGAAACTAGGGGCAATGGGCTATGTTAGTAAACAAAGTGAACCTGATGTACTGATAAGCGCGGTGACATCTATCATTAAAGGCCGCCGTTATTTAGAACACAATACTGCCATTGAGCTCGCTACATTTAACCTGTCACATTCCGGAGGCAACTTAACAGATCTGACACAAAGAGAGTTGGATATATTCCTTGGTATAGCGAACGGGCTTTGCCGAAAACAGGTCGCTGAAAGCCTCAACATTTCTGAAAAGACGGTCTCAAACGTTATCACCCAGCTCAAGCGAAAACTTGAGCTACAGACAAATGCCGAGTTTGTTCACCTTGCCATAAAGCAGGGTTATATCAAAATTGCCAGCTAAACAAGCGCCACAAAACAAGGTCGGGAAAACTTCCCTGTACTTTCGTATCTTTTTTATACCCCTTTGGTACTAACTTTGTCTCATGATAAAGATACCTCATGCAAATCAATATATTAGCGTTTTCATTACACTTAATCTAAGGGAATTTTTCCCGTATTTTGAAGGACGGAATCCGTTTATCAGGGCCTCTACTTAGTTACATACTGTTAACACAACATCAAGGTAACAGTGGAAATAAAACTATGGCTAAGTTCTATTCAAAGGCTTCATTGGCCTTAAGCGTAATTATTGGTTTAGGTACGAGTTCACATTTATATGCGGACGATGGCGTGACATGGGCAGACATTGAAAATGATGCCAAGACGCCTGAGAACGTACTGATGTATGGTATGGGTCCAGAAGCTCAGCGTTACAGCGGACTTGATCAAATCAACAAAGAAAATGTACACATGCTATCTCCGGCTTGGGTGATGAGTTTTGGTGATGAAAAGCAACGGGGTCAAGAGTCCCAGGCAATCGTGTACGACGGTATTGTCTATGTAACCGGTAGCTACTCCCGTATCTACGCCTATGAAGCAAAAACAGGTAAGAAGTTGTGGGACTACGCCCACCGCCTTCCAGAAGGGATTCGACCGTGTTGTGACGTGGTAAATCGCGGCGCAGCAATTTATGGTGACTTAGTCTTTTTCGGTACGCTGGATGCTGGCGTTGTTGCCCTTGACCGGCTAACGGGCAAAGTAAAATGGAAGAAGCGCTTTGAAGACTATCGTGCAGGCTACACCATGACGGGGGCACCTACGATTGTTAAAGACCAAAAGTCAGGAAAGGTCATGCTTATTCACGGTTCATCAGGTGATGAGTTTGGTGTTGTAGGAAAACTGTTTGCACGGGATCCTGAAACCGGTGAAGAGATTTGGATGCGTCCATTTGTTGAAGGGCACATGGGCAGATTAAATGGAAAAGACAGCACGCCTACTGGTGGTTCATACGAAGTGACAACGTGGCCAAAGGATGAAAACGGCGAAATGGTTGAGGCTTGGCACCATGGTGGTGGCGCACCATGGCAGAGTGCAAGCTTCGATGTTGAAACTAACACTATCATCATAGGTGCAGGTAACCCCGCTCCTTGGAATACATGGAAACGCACCGCCAAAGGCGGCGACCCACGAGATTGGGATAACCTTTATACTTCTGGACAAGTGGGTGTAGATGCAACCACTGGTGAGGTTAAATGGTTCTATCAACATACACCTAACGACGCATGGGATTTCTCTGGCAACAATGAACTTGTTCTATTCGACTATTACGATAATGGAAAGCTCATAAAAGCGACGGCTCATGCAGACAGAAATGGCTTTTTCTATGTAGTTAACAGACAAAACGGTGAATTCATCAGAGGCTTTCCCTTTGTAGATAACATTACGTGGGCCACACATATAGACCCTGACACGGGTCGCCCAGTTGAAGTAGAAGGACAACGCCCACCACTGCCTGAGCCGGGTGAAAAACGAGGAAAGTCAATAGAGGTATCGCCTCCATTCTTGGGCGGGAAGAACTGGAACCCGATGGCCTACAGCCAGAATACCGGCTGGTTCTATATGGGCGCAAACCACTGGAAAGAAGACTACTGGACGGAAGAAGTGACCTATAAGAAAGGTGCCGCTTACCTAGGACAGGGTTTTAGAATTAAGCGCATGTATGACGACCACGTGGGCGTACTTCGTGCCGTAGACCCCATTTCAGGTGAAATTAAATGGACACACAAAGAGAAACTTCCTATGTGGGCTGGGGTACTGGCGACGAAAGGCGGGCTCATTATTACCGGAACGGGCGATGGCTATGTCAAAGCTTTCGATGAGGAAACCGGTGAAGAACTTTGGAAGTTCCAAACGGGCTCGGGCATCATTTCATGCCCTATCACCTGGGAAGAGGATGGTGAGCAATACATCGGCTTAGCGTCAGGCTATGGTGGTGCAGTACCGCTATGGGGAGGAGATATGGCTGAACTCACCAAACCTGTCGCGCAAGGTGGTTCGTTCTGGGTATTTAAACTTCCTAATCACAATAAAAAGCAAAACGTAGCTAAACAATAGCTTTATCTTTGCAACAAACCAAACCGAGAGGCGGTGAAAACGCCTCTCGGCATTAAGGAGCTCTCATGCGCTTACGTTTTCAAGCAACCAAACAACTCCCCATATTATTAGTTGTCCTATATTCAGCAACTGCCAGTGCCATTCCCGATTTCGAAGATGACGTGGAAATTATCAACGGATGTGAAATAAAACCAAAGACAGTGTGTAGCGATACAGACTTAAGCGGTGCTGATTTGAGCCATGCAAATTTGCACGGGGCAGTATTCACCAACGTTAAGTTCAACAAAACAGATTTAAGGCACGCCAACTTAAGCTATGCGACGTTTAAGAAAAGTAACCTAGATCACGCTGATTTAGCTACCGCCAACTTAAAACACGCAGACTTACGCAGCTCAAAAGTTCGCAACGCTAACTTAGAAGGCGTAGATGGCTGGGCGCTTTTCGGTCAAGGGGTTGATTTCACTAACTCCAACTTTTCAGGTGCTAACCTGGACCAAGCGCGTTTATCAAGTGCGACAATGGTAAACACCAACTTACGTGCCGCACGCTTAGAGCGGGTTTGGATGAACAAAGCAAACTTTGAAGGTGCTTCACTGATTAACGCCAATATTCAGGAAGCAAAACTGAACGATGCAAGTTTGTATCGAGCGAACCTAACCGGTACGCGCATCCACTACGCAACATTTCAGGGTACTTTCATGGACGAATGTACAAACTGTCCTATTAACTGGTAACTGTGATTGGGTGGAAAGAAAACATTGAGCCGTTCGATGTACCCAGCGCCCATTACCTTCACTAACACCCATTCATACTTACTTTCTTAATATCCCCATTTTTGCTCCCATTCATCCAAAAGAGGGGGACATTCAGAGAAAAGCGTTGGGTAGTTCTCAAACTTTTGCATTGAAGACTTATACACTGGTTGACTAACTTGATAGTAGCTCGGTGTTTGGAACAAAGGCGAACTATTACTTTCTAAGGTCTTAGCCTCCCCTTCTGTCAGCCCTGAAAACTGATATATGGACGCTATAGAAGATTCAGGGTCAGCAACAACATCTTCATATTTAATGCTTATTGCTCTGTCCCTTAAGATTGGTTCCATTTTTTCCCAGCACGTGAAGACTTTATTGTAAGCCTCAGCGAATTGCTCAACGGTGTACAAGTTTATTTCCTCGAACTGTAAACAACTCAACGCAACTGCCTTCGGGTTACGTAGGCAACAAAGTACTTTTGCGTTAGGAAACAAGGTCAACATTGCAGGTAAATAAGGGAAGTTAAGCGGCATCTTATCTACGATGAGTTTACTGCTGTCAACACTAGGAGAATAAGCTGTTAAATGCTCAAGGTATTCATTTGCCAAAGCGTCTAGTTCACTTTGGTTTGTACGCTTTATATCACCCGCCTCAGGGTCAACAATCTCGCGTTCAACCATCTGGTTATAGAAGGTTTCTACGGCATCTGTTTCTTCTAATAACTCAACATTCGCACTTTTAAGTAACAAACTTTCTATCAATGTCGTTCCCGAACGAGGAAATCCAACAATAAAGAGAATGTTTGTGCGGTTACTTGACGTGTTAACGATAGGAGAAGGTGATACATCAAAACCATTGAGCATGACGCCAGAGGACAAATCTGCGAATTTACTGGAATGAAGGTTATTCACGTTATGTGCGATAAACCTGATGACCTCTTCGGCATCGCTAAAACGCTTAAGCTTTTCAAGGGTTCTAATCTTCTGGTAAAGATGAGGAAGGCTTTTGGGTTGTTTTACTAAGAAGTGCTCGTTAATTCGCAGCCCCTCTTCAAACTCTCCTTTTGCGAAAGCCAACAGCGAACGTTTTAACTCGTGTTGCTCCTTGTCGCCTTCAGCTTGAATTAATTGAATTTTGCAAAGAAACTTCTCAGCTTCAGCTAACTCACGCCTGTTTTCGTTAATGTTAAAGGCCAGCTCTAGTAACTGAATGTTATCGGTGTTTTCAAACTTTCTATTGAGGACATCAAGGTTGTCTTTAGTGGCATTGAGTAGCCAAGAAACATAGTCTAAATACGTCAGTAACTCTTCTTTATCCGATGAATCAGCGAGGGAAAGTGATTTTTCAAGATGACGCTTTGCATGAACGTAACGCTTCGACTCCAATGCTGACAACGCCAAAAAATAGTGGATCGAATAAGAATCTGAGTACGTTGAACTTAGCATATTACTCTGCTTAGCTAATTCTCCTCTCGAATGAATTCTGTAACATGCTTCTGTATACAGTTCAGCGCTAAGTTTATCGCTTAGATGAAGATCCTCTCTTTTAATATGCGCGACCAACTGAGACCATTTTTCCTGCTGATAAAGACACTTACCCAGGCTTTGTCCGTACTGAATATTTTTAGGATTTTTTGCTATTGCTTTTTCATATGCTAACTGTGCTTCTTCATTTCGGCCAAGCTCAGACATTAAATTTCCAAGTGCATGAAAAGCAACGTGGTAGTTTGGGTTAATTGCTATCGCTTTTGAAAGCTGCTTTTGTGCGTCATCAAACCGCTCAGCTTCTTTTAGCAATAGACCATAATTATACGCCACATCAGTGTTTTGAGGATAATCAGACTGAAGGCTTTCAAATATTTCAAACGACGTAGTAAATTCAGCAACCTTTCCTAGTGCCGTAGCATATACCATTTTTGCCATTGGATGCTGCTCATAGACAGGAGAAAGCGTCGATATGACTCGGCTAAATTCACCGGCACCGAACGCCTGCATTGCTTGATTTATTATTTCTTGAGTAAGTTTCATGGATATTTTATTTTTGGAGATATGTGCGTCTGTAGAAGATTTTGCAGTAATGATTTGTTTTATAGTAACACGCTAAAAGTTGAATTTAAGCACCCTCAACTAACCGTGCACAAAACTAAAACCTCGAACATTCACCGAAGACTAGCCACGTGTAGATACTGCAATTACAAGGTGGCCAGTCTTAATTTAGTAGGCTTCAAATTTGATTACCTAGTTTCAGCTATTTTACTTTGGCGGCAAGCTCGGCAGTTTCTTTACCCAAATTTTTAAGCTGCTTAATCGTCTTTTCATCCGTAATTGCGCCATCTTCCATAAGCGTATTTACCTTCGCAATAGCTTTTTGGTTCGGCAGCACCATGGTACCTAGATTTTCAAGTAACATTCTCAGTACCACCAGCACGCGCATGCCGCCTAGCCCACCAGCAGACGCAGCCATAATTCCAGCCACCTTACCGCGATATGCTTGTAATGGCTTTTCGCCTTCCCCCATGCGCGATGCCCAGTCGATGGCATTCTTTAGCAGTGCGGGATAGCTTGAGTTGTATTCTGGTGAAGCAATAAGAAAACCATCATGGCTCATTAGCAATTCTTTGAACGCCTGTGCTTTTTCAGGCATACCAAACTCGGCTTCCTCATCTTCATTAAACAACGGCATTTGAAAGTCAGCGAGGTCTATAACGGTAACCTCTGCGCCAGCTTCACGTGCGCCCTCTGCGGCAACCTTCATAATAGCTTGGTTGAATGAACCTTTACGGGTACTACCTGCAAATGCAAGGATCTTAGTCATTTGAGTTTCCTGTCGTTAATTTAAGTAGTGTTCTAATTGTCTGATTTATAGGAAGCTATCGCCCTATTGGTTCTAATCGAAATGTAATACCACTGTACCTGCGGTTACTCGCCGCGATTACGAACATTTTAAATCTCGCTGAGTACGCAATAATCTATGCCCACTGGTATAAGGATCACGATTAGCGCAAACGAGCGTTGTAGGGTTGACGCTTATGTTTCGCATAAAAAAAGGCTGACAATCAATGTCAGCCTCTTTGTTATCAATATGTATGTTGTACCGCGAACACTACATTTTTTCTAGTGTTTCGATGCCAAGTAGGGTTAATCCTTGCTCTAGCGTCTTGGCAACCAGAGCTGACAACGCTAGACGGCTATCGCGTACAGCTGGCTCAATACCGTCTTTTAACATCGGGCATGCTTCGTAGAATGACATAAACGCTGAAGCCACATCATAGAGGTAAGTACACAGTACATGAGGCGTGGCTTCACGAGATACTGTACCAATCACCTCTTCAAACTGCATAAGTAATACAGCTAGCGCGTGCTCTTGTTTCTCAGCAATATTGATATCTACTGGCATGGTGGCCATATCCACACCCGCTTTTCTGAACAAGCTTTTCACACGGGTATAAGCATACTGAAGGTAAGGCGCCGTGTTACCTTCAAAGCTTAGCATGGAGTCCCAGTTAAACATGTAATCAGTTGTGCGGTTTTTAGATAGGTCAGCGTATTTCACAGCGCCAATACCCACCTTGTGAGCGACTTCTTTAAGCTCGTCTTCGCTTAAATCGTTGTCGCGCTCGGCGATAAGTTTGCCCGCACGCTCAACGGCTTCATCAAGCAATTCGACCAGTTTAACCGTACCACCAGTACGCGTTTTAAATGGCTTACCGTCACTGCCTAGCATCATTCCAAATGGGCAATGCTCGTAAGTTTGCTCTTCTTTCATAAAGCCCGCTTTACGGCCCACAATTTCAGTTTGCTTGAAGTGTAGTGCTTGGCGAGCATCGGTAAGAATCAGCGTACGGTCAGCATTCAACTTGCCGCTGCGATAGCGCATGGCTGCAAGGTCTGTCGTTGCGTAAAGATAGCCGCCGCCCGACTTTTGAACGATGTAAACCGCAGGGTTGCCTTCTTTATCAGCAAGCTCAGGTATAAACACCACCTGCGCACCTTGGTCTTCTACTGCAAGGCCTTTCGCTTTAAGGTCGCTGATTACGTTGGGTAAATCGTCGTTGTAAGCCGATTCACCCATAATATCTTTACGGGTCAGGCTTACGTTTAGCTTGTCGTACACTTCTTCAGAGTGAGCAATAGACACGTCAATGAACTTTTCCCACAGCGCCAGACACTGAGCGTCACCACCCTGCAGCTTAACTACGTATTCACGGGCACGGTCGGCAAAACCTTCTTCTTCGTCAAAGCGTACTTTGGCTTCGCGGTAAAAGTCTTCAAGATCAGAGAGCGCAGTTTCAGCCACTTCATCTTGCAGCTTATCTGAAAGGTGCGCAAGCAACATGCCGAACTGTGTGCCCCAGTCGCCCATGTGATTTTGACGAATAACGTTGTGGCCCAAGAACTCAAGCACTTTAACCACAGCATCGCCGATGATAGTAGTACGCAGGTGCCCCACGTGCATTTCTTTGGCCAGGTTAGGCGATGAATAATCAACAACAATGTTTTGTTCTTTTGACTTAGCAATGCCTAGACGTGGGTCGGTTAGCGACAACTCACACTGATTAGACAGCCATTCGTCATTTAAATGAACGTTGATAAAACCAGGGCCCGCCACTTCTAGCTTGCTGGCAATATCGTCGAGCTTTACAGTCTCAACAATTTTCTCTGCAATATCGCGCGGCTTTTGCTTAAGCTGCTTGGCTAGCGCCATCGCGCCGTTAAACTGATATTCACCAAATTCAGGTCGAGCGCTGCGCGAAACTGGTACTGGCGCATTTTCTACGCCCATTTCTTGTAGAGCTTCAGTGAAACGGTTAACTAATAGTGCATGTATATTCATAATATATTGTGTCTTTGTTTAATCTTTATTAGCTTAATTTTCGCGCGTGTTCTTGAACTGAATATCAGGGTAGCGCTCTTGCGCTAGCTGTAAATTCACCATAGTAGGTGCGATGTACGTCAAGTTATCGCCGCCATCTAGTGCAAGGTTTTGCTCACCTTTACGGCGGAATTCATCAAGCTTCTTCTCATTGTCAGAGTAAACCCAGCGGGCAGTGCTCACGTTAATATGCTCATAAAGCGCGTCTACGTTGTATTCGGCTTTCAAGCGAGCGACAACTACGTCAAACTGAAGCACACCTACTGCGCCAACAATCAAATCGTTGTTGGCAAGCGGTCTAAACACCTGTACCGCCCCTTCCTCAGAAAGCTGGATCAGCCCTTTCAGCAGTTGCTTTTGCTTAAGCGGATCTTTCAAGCGGATGCGTTTAAATAGCTCAGGCGCAAAGTTTGGAATACCCGTAAAGCGGTAGTTATCGCCTGACGTGAAGGTGTCCCCTATGCGAATGGTTCCGTGGTTGTGCAAGCCGATGATATCGCCGGCATAGGCTTCTTCTAGTAATGAACGGTCACCAGCCAAGAAGGTTAATGCATCCGAAATACGCACATCTTTACCTAAACGGCTGTTGCGCATTTTCATGCCTTTTTCGTACTTGCCCGACACAATACGACAGAATGCTATGCGGTCACGGTGTTTCGGGTCCATGTTGGCCTGAATTTTAAATACGAAGCCACTGAACTTACCATCGGTACTTTCGATAGTCCCTTCTTCGGTTTCGCGGCCAAGTGGCGCAGGTGCCCACTCAACCAAACCGTTAAGCATATGATCAACACCGAAGTTACCTAATGCTGTACCGAAAAATACTGGCGTTAACTGGCCTTCCAAGAAAAGCTCTTGTTCAAATTCGTTAGATGCACCGCGTACAAGCTCAAGCTCGTCACGCAAGGTTTCAGCGAGGTCACTTCCTACTGCAGTATCTAACTCAGGGTTATCTAACCCTTTGATGATGCGCACGTCTTGGATAGTGTGACCCTGGCCGCTTTGATACAAAATAGTTTCGTCGCGGTGAAGGTGATATACACCTTTAAAGCTCTTACCACAGCCAATTGGCCAAGTAATTGGTGCACACAGGATATCAAGCTCGGTTTCTACTTCATCGAGCAGTTCCATAGGATCGCGAATATCACGGTCAAGCTTGTTCATGAAAGTCACAATCGGCGTATCGCGCAAACGGGTGACTTCCATAAGTTTACGGGTTCGGTCTTCTACACCTTTCGCGGCGTCGATAACCATAAGGCATGAGTCAACCGCCGTCAGTGTTCGATAGGTATCTTCAGAAAAGTCTTCGTGCCCCGGAGTATCCAGCAGGTTTACTAAGTGATCGCTATATGGAAACTGCATGACCGAGGTGGTTACCGAGATACCACGCTCTTTTTCCATTTCCATCCAGTCAGATTTAGCATGCTGACCTGACTTTTTACCTTTAACGGTACCGGCAGTTTGCAGGGCGCGTCCGAATAACAATACTTTTTCGGTAATCGTGGTTTTACCCGCATCCGGGTGCGATATGATTGCGAACGTACGTCGCTTTTTAATCTCTTCTAGAAGCTTCTTATCTGACATCAATACTTATCTTCGTTATCTATTATCCCTGTAAACCAATTACTTACAGGCGCGTTTTATAACGGATAAGCAATGCTTTTCCGCGCAAATTCAGTATTGCGGTAAAACGCTTGATACGGCTTGGTAATTAATTGCGCGGATTTTAGCATTTTACTGCACGTAACAGTAGAGCGAAATTACATACTCCCTACCGCTTAATTTGCTATGCGACCACTCACTGCTTTTTTTCATGCATACACACTTTCACATCGTTGACCTATTTCAAACATTGTTGTACACACCGTTTACAACACAAGTGACAGACCCTTTTTATAAACCCTATTTATAAAAATAAGGACAACGCCCTGTGATATTGTTTCTAATTTGCGTAGCCGCGCTTATTGCTGGCTACTTTATATATGGCGCCTTTGTTGAGAAGGTATTTGGCGTCACACCTGCACGCCCCACTCCTGCACATAGCCAAAAAGACGGCGTAGACTTTGTTCCCATGTCTACACCGAAGGTGTATCTCGTTCAGCTTCTGAACATTGCTGGCGTAGGCCCTATATTTGGTCCTATTATGGGTGCACTATATGGCCCAGCTGCCATGCTTTGGATTGTATTAGGGTGCATTTTTGCCGGCGCTGTTCACGACTATTTTTCAGGCATGCTGTCAGTTCGCAACAATGGCGAATCTGTGCCTAGCTTATCTGGCCGTTATTTGGGCCGAGGCGCTAAGCACTTTATGAACTTGTTCGCTATTGTGCTGCTTCTACTGGTAGGTGTGGTTTTTGTCTCTGCGCCCGCAGGCATGATCACAAATCTCGTTAATGATCAGACATCATGGCACGTTGAAGTTGGCACCATGGTCGCCATTATTTTTGCCTACTATATTTTGGCTACCATTGTTCCCGTAGATAAAATTATTGGTCGTTTTTATCCGTTTTTCGGAGCCCTTCTTATTTTCATGTCGGTGGGATTATTAGCCGCTGCCAGCTATTCTGACCAGCACTCGATATGCTGGCTATGCTTGATTTAGACACCATGCCTTATGTTGTGCTGGTCACCGCATTTGAACAGTATGCCCTTCAGGCATTTGAAGATAACGCGTTTGATTACTTGCTCAAACCTGTGGAACCAGAGCGGCTTGATAAAACACTTGCCAGGCTTAAAAAGAGAACTCAGCCCCAAACTGACATTGACGCCATTGCCTCCCCCACATTAGTACATATTCCTTGCGTAGGTCATCAGCGCATATTACTGCTACCCGAATCTGATATTCAGTTTGCTTATAGCGATGTGGCGGGCGTACATGTTAGATCGCTAGAACAACAAGCAGACACGCAGCTCACATTGAAAATCTTAGAAGAGAGAACCGCGCTCGTTCGGTGTCACCGGCAATACTTGGTGAGGTTATCATGCGTTGCGGAAATTAAACTCTTGGATAATGGCCTTGCTACGCTTCTAATGAAGACGGGAGATTCAGTTCCCGTGAGCCGTCGATATCTCAAAAAGCTAAAGTCGTTATTAACGCTTTAATCACACCACAAAGGCTGTATTAACTTAAAAAGGACTGAGAGAGTATGCCTGATTTTCAGGCACCGTAAGATAAATAGCCACATTTTCCTGCTCGATGGAGAGCCTTCACCCGTTCAATTCACGCTCAACTTGCAAAATCTCTTTCTCATCTCAATGGCATTTACTTAGCATGCTAAACAAATAAAATAGTTAGCATGCTAAGTAAATCAACGGTTTTTACATGTCATTTTCAGAACCTATGCCACTTCAACTTATTGCGCTTTTTGCCCGCACTGCGCAAAAGTGCAGAAGAACTGTCACTGAATCGGTCGCTCATCTCGATCTTACAGAGTCTAGATGGCGCGTAATGATTCACATGTCATTACTTGGTGAGGGCTGTACGCAACAGATGGTGGCTGAAAGCTTGGAAATAGAAATGCCTAGCTTAACTCGCACAATTAAACAGCTCGAAACTACCGGGTTAATCAAACGCGTTACCGATACTAACGACAAACGAAGTCGCTTACTTTACTTCACAGATATGGGCAAAGGTCGAATGAATGATATCGAAAGTACATTGATGGCGCTGCGAGATGAAGTGTACGCAGGAGTATCTGAAGAAGAGTTACGCATTATGGCTAAATGTGTTCAAAAAATTGAAGTTAATGCCGCAAAATTATTGGAGTCACTTAAGTGAGTCAACGAACCCCAGATCAGGAATTTGCTAGGTACATAAAGCTGGCTTTGGTCGCTTTTGCCATCTGCTTTATCTACTTTATTATTGCAGATATACGCATGCCAATGACACCACAGGCGAGAGTCTATCATCAGGTCACGCAAATCTCTCCTCAGATAAATGGGCCGATAAATGAGGTGCTTGTCAAAAATAACCAAACCGTAAAGGAAGGGCAGGTTTTATTTATCATTGATGAGACACCTTACCTAATTGCCCTTGAAAAGGCGCAAATTGATTTGGCGAATGTAGAGTTAGAGAATGCTCAGATAGATGCAAAAGCGGAAGCGATTAGAGCCAAAATAGAGGCTGCATCGGCGGTTTACGACGAACGCAACAATGAATTTCAACGACTTAATTCCTTAGTTCAAACTAAAGCGGTATCTCAACAAAACGTGGACAAAGCGTACGCGCAACTTAAAAGCGCTGAAGCTGAAATTAGTGCGCTTGAAGCTGATCTAAACCAGCAAGTTGTTGCAAGAGGTAAGCAAGGTGACAAAAACCTAAAATATCTAGAAGCGGTAAATGCGGTTAAACGGGCAGAGTTGAACTTAGCCTATACCAAAATTAAAGCACCGCATGACGGCATAATGGCAAACATGCAGGTAACTCAAGGCACTTATGCTAAACAAAGTACGCCCCTTGCCTCAGTTGTCGATAACACGCTAGATGTGGTTGCAGATTTTCGAGAGAAATCACTCGCCAATGTAAAAGAAGGCATTCGCGCTAACGTCGTTTTTGATGCACTACCGGGCAAAGTATTTGAAGCTAAAGTGGAAGAATTTGAAGCTGGTGTAAGCGACGGCCAACTTGCCGCCAACGGCACCCTTGCAAGCGTTGAAAAGTCGAATCGATGGGTACGAGATGCACAGCGCCAACGTGTCCACATTAAGCTTGAAGAACAAGAAATATCGTTAAGCCACCTCACCAGTGGCGCTCGCGCTACCGTGCAGATAGTTCCAGACAACCCTATTGAAAGTGTGGCAGCGAACATTCAAATTCACTTTATAAGCCTGCTGCACTTCATTTATTAGACTTAAATTATGGATTCACAGCTAAGTAAAAATGATGTCCAGCAGATGCTTAGGATCGCCTCCGGCGCCACGTTGGGCTTTGCTATATCGAAAGCGCTGGATTGGCCTAATCCGATATTTTTTACCTTGTACCCTATTTTGTTGCTTGGACTAGTAGCCGTTTTAAATGGTCACATTATTCGACAATTTCTTGCCGCAACCATTTTTCCGGCGGCAGCTGTTTTAGTGGTATACGGCTTGTTTGGGAGCCACCCATTGCTGATCACGCCGCTAATCGCCATCACTTTCGCTTTTCTGTTTTGGCAAATGAGTAAAGGTACGCTGTATTTATTCGGTGCGTTTTCCCTTGTAGGACTTTCGCTGCAGCTTCACTTTGCCAGCTACAGCAGCGATGGAATAGATATCTACGCATTAGTGATATCAAACATCGGTGCAATTCTGTTGGCATTGATAATTGCATTCGCTTTGCATATTGTTTTTCCCGATGAAGAGCCACGCACGCCTTTGCCCAAAGCGGCAAAAGATAAAGCAAGTATTCGCCACGAAGTCATATTGTGCACCACTGTCGCCACGCTATCGTTTGCTGTATTTCAAACCTTCGACTTGGTAGATTCGATATCAGCACAAGCAGCAAGTGTATTGATTCTTTTTCCACTGTGTTGGAAAGGAGCCACATTGAGTGGCTGGCAGCGAGCGCTGGGCACGCTAATTGGGTGTAATCTTGCCCTGCTCGCCCAGCTTATTTTGCTCAATTACAGTGACACGTTGTTTTTCGCAAGTTTCAGCTTATGGATATTGGTATTTTTCATCAGCCGCCAGCATGTGCTTAGCGGTGGTGGTGCTGGCACTGGCTTTGGCGTACTTACCACATTTGGCATTTTGTACGGCCAGTCGCTCTCTCCACAACAGGATATTATTTATAGTGCGCTGTATCGCTTTTCATCGGTAGTCGTAGCTATTGCACTTAGCCTGTGCGTTATTTATGTCGTACACAGTCTACTTAACAAATTCCAGCCTACACGACACCACACGTTTACTTAAAAGGCCTGTAGTTATAACGCTTACCGGTCAAAATTTATGGACGAAAAGTTGATTTACTACTTCTAGGGCCTGTTGACCTTGAAATGTACTGACCCAATAAAAAAGGCTTCGATGATATCGTCGAAGCCTTTAGGCGAGCAGAGGAAGCCCTTTAGATCGCTAAGGATAGAGAAGGACCTTAATCATTCCGGCTTTATGAAACCGCAACCACTGCCTTTCGCTTGTCTTCTTTTGAAAATTGCAGCGCGTTGTTCAAATTATCGAATTCAAACACGTTAGGTATTTCGACAACCAACGTTTGCTCAGCAACTTGCTCAAGTAGAGCCTCACCGTCTTTCACCAAACGCTGCCACTGTGACAAATCGCCATAATCATGCAGCGCACCTAGCGCTATCTCATGATAAGAGATAGTACGCGTGAAAGGCGCATCAACAGGCACTTCAATACGACCTAGAATACTCACTACGTGACCATTTGCTTCAAGAAGCGGTACAAGTGACGCCGCATAGTCTGGCCCGTTCGCGTCGAAAAGTGCGTAAAATGTTTGTCCTTCA
>VMHT01198387.1_pt1 | contig 24038 bp, 26 predicted proteins | sample 4693611 | NCBI WGS metagenome assembly VMHT01 (sample SAMN12280063, study PRJNA550983) | marine metagenome | isolation source: seawater sampled from same location over 5 years 0.02-0.2 micron viral filtrate | place: USA: collected off the coast of southern California halfway between the port... ...
ATAGAGTTCTCCGCTTTCCAGAATGATACCGACATATTTTTATAATATACTTTATATAAAAATATTCTTAAAAAAAAAAATTATGAAAGTTTTAAATTATTGCTGAGCTTGTCTTCCTACCGCTAAAGCTCCTGCCCCTGCTAGACTAGGTCCTGCCTGTTGTTGAGCTTTAGGATCAGGTGCGTCCTTCTCTGCTTTATCTTGTTGTTCGTCTAAAGCGTCTTTAGTATCTTGAGCTGATTGATATCCTGAAATAGTATCTTCTACACCTGAACCTACCTGAGCTACGTCTCCTAAACCTTTTAATCCTAATCCTACTACTGCTCCTAGAGGTCCTCCGAACGCCATTAATCCAGTTCCTATCATATCTAAACCTGCTCCACCTATATCTACAATATTAGAAACTTTATCTGCTGTACTCATTTTATCCCAGTTATTTACGTCCTCCGCTATATCCATACCTATCGAACCTACGTCTCCTATTACTCCTAATCCTGTAGCGAGTTTACCTGCTGATTTACCTAATGTCTGAGCTGTCTCTCTACCCACTACTTCTCCCTTCTTAACTAATGTCCTCGCACCACCTTCACCTACTTTTACTATATCCTCAGTAGCTTTAATAGGCTGACCTATCTTCTGAAAGTCTTTAGCAGTCTTAACTCCTTGAGCTACAGCGTTAGCGTGTTGTCCTGCTTCTTTTATTGCACTAGTATTCGCGTCCCCTCCTGCTTGTTCCTTAAGACTTTCCGTTTCTTCTTTCTGAGTTAAAGCGTCTTTAGTTAACTGCTGATTATATATATTCACCTGACTATTATAATCTTTAACGGCGTGAGTAAACTCTGCGTCAGTTCTTCTATCAGCACTACCGAACTCCATTATTTTATAATATTAAATATATTAAAATTATAGTATTCTTTTTTTTAATTTATTCTTCTGTTTCTTCTTCGCTTTCAATTTCTTCAGAAGGACCTTCAGGATAGATCTTTTCATTAAAATTAATCCATATCTCAGCAGGATTTTCAGTTAGCTTAAGGGTCATAAAATCGAACTTCTTTTTAGTAGCTTTCTTATACATTTCCCTAAAGTTTTTATCACCTCCGAACATACCAGACCACTCCTCAGAGAGTTTCTCGACTTCAGCCTCATTAGTGAGGCGTCCGACCAGTATGAAATTAGCATTAGCTCTTATCGTAGGACTTACTTTTTTTAGTAGCTGACTAGATACAATAAATAAATCTATATTGTAATGACGATAACGAGACGCTAGATTATTTAATGCAGTAGTCTTTTCACCTAAACAATCGTCGCACACTAAACACATAGAAGGCATATCTGCTTTTTCATATTGAGACTGACCTTTTACTATATCCTTAATTAATTCGTCTGAATAATAATCATAAGTATTAAAAGCCTGTTTCATGAAACGAGACGTCTGATCGTTATTAATTGTTGTACTGATTATAGTAGTCTCGTCGAAGAAATCCTGTCCGTAAAAGTCTTTATTCAATAACATATTAGAGATAATCGTGGACTTACCTGTTTTAGTAGGCATAATCATAAGAACTAAACTAGGAGGCTGAGGTAGGTTAGGGTGCAGAGCCTTCTTCTTAGTATTAGGAGGATCTACAATCTTTAAAATCTTAAGTTTCTTACTCATTTATATTATATAAAAGATATTTTTATTCTAGAAATAAACTAAATATTAAATCAGGAGGGACGCGATATCTATCTGCTTGAGTAGTAGTATTATTATCACCTCTACCCTGAGCTTCTAATCTATGTTTAGCTCTTCTTAATCTTTCACTATTTCCGCAGTTAGATATATGTATCTTCCTATCTGCTTTTTTTATTGCTTTTAACGTTTCACTTTTTCCGCAGTTAGATATATGCACTACTCTATTATCTGATTTAATAGGTTTACCTGTATCGTGTCTAACTGCTCCTTTAGTTTCTATCTCTATCATATTTCCGCAGGCTCCACTTCCGTCGCACTTTTTAGGATTAAACCCTTTCTTATTGGACCAGATACGCGTTCTTTTTCTATATCCCCAGTCTGAATACATACAATAATCGACAATATAAAAAGGTCTGTCTTTCATGTAATCTCTATCTCTCATTTTACTAGTAGCAGGGTTCTCTATAAAATAATATTCTGGATTAAAATAATCTATTATCTCTAATGTTCTTAAAACTAATTTATCGTCTTCTTTCATTTCCGCCTCTTGTATTTCTTTAGTATATAATACACCTTTTCTCATTCTACCTAGAAAACAATCCTGAAGCTTAGAGTAATTAGTACAGGGAGGAGAAGCCCATACTATATCGAAAGTATCTTTAGGATATTGTTTATAATCGAAATCCATAATATCGCATTTATGAGTAGCTTCAGAAATTAAGTCTACAGATACACTCTCCCACCCTAACTCGTCGCAGACTTTACCTACTGATCTAGTTCCTGAGAATAATTCTAATACTTTAATCATTTATATTATTATTTAGATTTTTTTTTAACTAAATGAACTTTATCAATCTTATACGCTTTACTCTTAGGATTAACTGAAGCGTACACCCTAGCGTAAGCCCATTCCTCGTCTGACTTAATATGTTTCCGTACACTATCAGGACGAGAGAAAAATGCACCCTGACCTTTCTTAAATATAGTCTTTAATCCTTTCAACTGATAGCCAGTAATATCTGATATCTCCTTTAGAGAGTGCGACTTACTTAATGGTTTAAATCCATACTTTCGATTAAAATCCTGTTTATACGTCATTTATATAAAATATAGAAAATAATCCTCGCGTCCTCTAAAATAAAGAAGTCCTTAAAAATGAGGACGTGTCCCAGAAAATATCACGAATAAAAGTAAATATTTATAATGCGATTATCTGATTTATATTATTCTTATTTTATATTATTACTTTTTATATTTTTGAGGACTTTGAGGACTTTGAGGACTTTCTATATAATAGTAGATTAGTGTATTGTATTTCTATTACGTAAAGAGACGTAAATGTCTGCGTCCTCTAAAATTATACTATTTATTATTTTGAGGACTTGTGTCCTAAAAAAAGAGGACTTCAGAAACAATCATTAAAATATCCAGCTTCTCCATATTGTTTCGGTATTTGTGGTTTTAGTGCATTATTAACTAAGTTAATATTCTTAAGGTTATCTGTCTTCTGTGATTGTTGTTTTCTCTTTTCTTCTTTTCTAGCCTTTCTTTTAGTATCATATCCTTCGATAGCTCTTTTCTGTAATTCGATTAACATATCAGCAGGTAAGTCTTCTAATGAGGATATAGTCTTTCGAGGTGCTGGTGCTGGTTCAGTTTTAGGTTTAGGTGTATCGTCTACTTCTTCACGTAGTTTCTGTAATTCTTTCTTTTTCTTTTTAGTTTGTAATTCTTTCAATTCTTTCTTTTCCTGTGCTTTAGCTCTTCTGACGGCTAGTGCTTTCTCTCTACCTTTTTTTAGTCTTTCTAATTGTTCCTCAGTCATTACTCTCTTTTTCTTTTCTTTCTTCTGTGGTGGTGCTTTCTTAGGTTTCTTCTCTACGAAGATATCCTCTTCAGGTATTAACTGCTTCTCTAGTACGTCAGGTATATCCTGATCGATAACCTCCTTAACTACTAACTCAGGCTCACCTTCGTCGTCAGATACGTTCTCCTCTTCTAAAGGTTCAGGATCTTCTTGTAATAAATCTACTTGTATATTCGGTAATAAGTCCATTTTACTATAAGAAATATATTAATTATTTTCTTAAAATTATTAAAAATATCTGATAATTTCTATAAAATGATATTGTAAAAAATCTAAATTAGTTATTTCTGTATTTACCAGAACCAGCCTTTAGCTATATCGTCTTTCTCTTCTTGTTCTCTTAATCTTGCTCGATTGATTTCATGCAATCTATTCTTAATAACTTCGATATCATTCTTAATAGTCTTAACGTCCCTGACTAAGACTTTTACCTCTTGTAATACTTCGTCAATAGGTTTAGGTTCAGGCTCAGGCATTATCTTTTATAATTTAGAAGATATAAAAATTATCTCTGTTAAATTATTAAAATGTCTGATAGTGGTTCTATTCTTCAACAATTTAACATAAATGAACTCGCTGGAGCTACAGGTTTAATCTTAGGAGCGTTAGGAGGTATACTCGCGATTATATTTAAGTCTAGGTGCTACTGCAGACTTAATCTCTGCTATTTGTGTTTCTGTGAGCGTAAGCCCCCTCCAGACCCAGAGGTGAATAGTAGTGGAGAAGAAGACGAGGATATAATACCAGCTGATAAGAAAGATAAAAAAGATAAAGTAGATAAAAAAGATAAAGTAGATAGAGAAAGTAAAGAGAAAGAACCTGAACCTGAACCTGAACCTGAACTTATACCTTAATCGTCATTAAACTCACGAACACACCAGCCGAAACCCCAGAAACAACAACACCTAAACATATTTATATTAAGTATTTAGAAAATAATTTTACCATAATTTAGAATAAGCCCAGTAGTTAGCGGTATTCTTATCTTTATAGGTAAGTTCTCCTTTTTTATTTTTAATACCTGAAGCTCTAGCTCTGTACCTATCTCTACGTTTTTTATCTAAATGATCGAGTGATTTATAGTATCCTATTTTATCTTTATACTGAGGATATCCCTTAAGACCGAAACCGATCTTTTTATATCCCTTCTTAGTATCAGCTTTAACGTAAACGAAGTATTTAGCTCCTTTACCTTTATTAACGAATGGTTTATATAGAACTGGTTTACCTTGTTTATCTAACGGCATATTTATATTATTTAAGATATTTAAAAAACGCGATTATTATTTAAAAAAAAAAATATATAAGTAAATATATAAATGAGTGAATATTCAGACGAACATATTAAAAACATTATTAATCAGTATCAACGTAAACGCGAGAAGGAAAAGGAGAGATATCAGAAGATTAAAGATACAGACGAGTTCAAGTCTCAGAACAGAGAAAGAGCTAGAGTTCATTACCATATAAATAAGGATAAGAAAAAGGAGAAGTATGATAATAATAAAGAGTTTATGAATGCACGTAGTTCATATTATTATTATAAGAAGAAAAATAACGTCGAACTTTTTAAAGAAAAATATCCGAATAAAGTAAATATTTTAATGGAGAATAATATCATTATTTAAAAATCGCGATTTTTGAACTTTTACATTTTATCTATAATTTTAAACTTTTATTATTTTACGTCTTAGTTAAGTCATAAAATAATTATTACCTTTTATTTTTACATTCTTTAAATGGATTGATTAGTATTTAAAAAAATAATATCTATAGTTAATTATAAAGTAATGGGAGAAAATAAAATCACGGAAAAATTATCTAAACTAAACAATATGAAGACATTCACACTTAACGAGAGATTTAACTATAAGAATGCTATTAAGCTTCTTCATTCTGATTTACTCGACGAAGAGTATAAGGGATCTCTTAAGAAATATATAAGTAAATGTAAAGAGGGTAAAGTAGAGGTTGAATATATCCAGAATGATATAGGACGTCTAAATATTAAAGTAAAAGGTTTAAAAGAGGGTGAGACGTGTATCTCTCAGCCTTTAATGTGGAGAGAATGTAAATCTGCTCTATGTAAAGACACTTACGTAGATCTTGATATGGTAAACGCTCACCCTACCTTTTTAGAACAGGTAATTATCGATAAAGGTTTAGAGTGTCCTGCACTATCTTACTATAATTCTAATCGTGATAAGTTCTTTAAAAAAATGGAGAAGAAAGGTCTAAGTCGTGATAAATGTAAAGTCCTTCTTATGAGGATATTTTATAATGGTTCTATCAAGGCTTTCTGCGAAGATAATAAACTTAATGAAGAAGAAATCCCTGAGTTCATTCATTCTCTCGAACTGAAATTAAAAAGAATAATCAGATACTACTAAATACGAATGAACTTCTAAAATACAGAATGAAAGCGGTAGAGAATAAAGGATCTGATTATCATAACCTAGACGGAACAGCTATGAGTTATTATCTTCAGACTATCGAATGTAAGTGTCTAATGGTTGTATATGATTACCTTAAGAGTAAGAAGTACACTATCGGAGCGTTAATCCACGACGGACTACACCTTAAGAAGATAGACGAAGATTATGATTATGGACCTTTATGCATAGACCTAAATAAAGAACTAATTAATAAAACAGGTATTAATATTCAGTTTAAGATAAAAAACTTTACAGATATCCCTGAATTAGACGATATTCATATTATTACTACAGATAAGGAAGGAGCTGATATTATTTCAGATAAATTAAAGAATGATTACATAGTCAGCCACGAACGTATTTTTATGAGGGTCGATAATGTATGGACTGAGAATGATAAGGTAATTAAGAGAAACCTTATAAAAGAAGTCGGTAATATGACTATCTTAATGGATAAGGGAGGTAGTATAAATCCTTATTCGACTATGGCTAGGTCCTGTATGAATATGCTTCAATTCGTAGAACCTACAGAAGACCCTGATTTTATTGATAAGCTATGGACCAGTAATCTATTTAAATTATGTTTTAAAAATGGATATTATGATTTTAAACAGAGTAAGATCGTAGATTATGATAATGATACTCATACTACTATTAAGATAAATAGGGATTATGAAGAACCTACAGAGGAGAATATTAAATTAGTATATGAGAAGATATTTAATCCTATCTTTAATAATGATAAGGAACTTATGGAGTGCTGGATAAATTACATAGCTAGAGGTCTAGCAGGTCATATCGAAGATAAGAACTGGGGTGTAGGTATCGGAGAGAGAGACTGCGGTAAAGGTGTTCTCGGAGGTATGTTAGAGAACTGCTTCGGTGAATACTGCAGAGCTACTAATTCTGAAAACTTTCTCTTTAAAAATAACGGAGGAGATAGTGCGAAGGCTTTATCGTGGTTAGTACCTTTCGAGTTTAAAAGATTACTATTAACTAATGAGATTACGAGGGACGCTGAGGGTAAGGTTAGAATTAATGGAAATATCTTAAAAAAGTTATCTTCTGGAGGTGATAAGATCGAGGCACGTGTAAACCATAAGGACGAGATTAATTTTAAGATACAGGCTAGGGTATGTATGTTCTGTAATGATCTACCCCCTATCGAACCTGCAGACGCTAAGGAGACGTCTTTAATCTTTCGGTATCCTTCTAAGTTCTTGAATGAAGACGACGATAGATTAGGTAAACCATTAATGAGAGCGAAGTATAAACTAGGTAAAGACGATAAGATAGAATATGAATACGAAAAGAAGTCGTGTGTTAAGCTACCCTCTGGGATATGGAAACCAGTAAGCGACTGCACGGACGAAGAATTAGATATCGCCTTAGAAATGGATACGTCTCGCGATTGTCCTATAATGGAGAATATCTGTAATTTCTATAAGAAGGACGACGATATTAAGTTCTGGAGTAAGAAGCCTGAGATTATGAATGCATTCATTCATATTATCTTTAGTCATTACGGAAAGAAAATGAGTATACCTGAAACTATGAAGGAGGAAATGAATGATTTTAAAGACGACGAAAAAGAAGAGGATAGGTTCTTAGACTTATTTAATTTTATGGGAGATAAGGAATGGGACGAAGGTCGAAAAGACTGGGTATCGATTTCTCAGATAAACGTACTACTAAAGAAAGCTAGTATTAATTTATCAGCTCAGAAATATAAAAATTACCTATTATCTAAGGGAGCAGTAAAAGGTAAAAGGTTAAACGAACAGACTAATAAAAGAGAGAACTGCTGGATATGTTTACAGGTAAACGATCATAAGGTTAAGCAGATAGCAGAAGGATATGCTATGAATAGCGACGACGAGGACGAATAAATTATTTTTTACTTTTTTTATTTTTATTATTAAGTTTTTTCTTAGGTTTACTATCTACGAAAATCTTCTCTTTTATAATTTTCTTTTTATCCCTATATTCGATCATATCAGCGATATAACTTTCTGGAGCAGGTTTCAATTTAACAGGCTTCTTTTTTTGATAAGGCATTATATTATTACTTGATATAAATATATAATTCTAGATAAAATTAATTAAAATCCTGAAGGTGCAGGAGCAGGAGCAGGAGGTTCGTAATCTACATATCCGTCTGCGTGATAAACCAGATTATCCTCACCTAAGGTCTTATGTCTGTGTAAGAATATTTTATCCATTTCTTTCTGTTCTTCTTTCATGCTTTCAGGGTGATTAACTCCATTCTTAAGAAAATAGTCAATAGCTTCTTTTTTAGTCGGCATACTTTATTTATATTTTATAAAATATAAAAAATAATATATCTTAAATTATAAATAAATGTCTTCACTTGTAATCTGTGGGAATGAAGTTAAAGATACTGGAGGAGCTTCTCAGTTTCAGTCTGCATATAGTTTTAATAATCACCTTAAACAACCTTTAAGAATACCGCCTAATAGTGAGGTCGCGGTACAGAGTTTAAAAATAGTAAAAGAAGGGAGTATTACTCTTACACCTGCTACTAAGTGGTATCAGTATTACGGAGAGAAATTATCAAGCACTACACCTCAGTCAGAAACTACCTCTGCTCCTATCCCTGTTAGTTTCGGTCTTACTGATAATAGATCGGTTCGAACGAGTGAACTGGCTAGAGAATTAAAAGACGCAGTAAATAAGGGTGTAGCTAATCCAGAGACATTCGGTTTTAATGAAGTATCTCAGATAGAAGATAGTGAGGGGGATTTCGGTGGTTTCAGATATAATTTTAAAAGTAGGAGTAGCGGTTCAGGTGTAGACGTGAAACCTGCTAAATGGGTAAATAGTTATGACGAAGCAGACGGATATTTAGTGTATAACTCAGGAGCTCAGACCTTAACTGGTGGGAAACAGAATAGTCCCTATAACGTAGCTATCGGAACAGATAATCCTATAGCTTTAAATCAGGGTGAGTTTATTGTAGACCTATCGAACGCTAACTCTACTAACTGGGCGGTAGGTTTAACACGTAGCAGAGCTACAGGTAAAAATCCTGATTATTTTAATCCAGCCGACAGCCAGATATTTCAGACTACTAATATATTCTGCGATTTCTTAGTGGGAGCGTTTCAGACCTCAGGAGCAGGTGGAACTCAGAGAAAGATTAGAGTTTTTCAGGCTGTTTATGATACGAGTTCAGGTGAGTTCGACGGAGATAAACCTATCTCTATGAGAGAAGTCGATTATACTTCAGGCTCAGGAGCAATAAGTTCTTTATATGACTGGTCTCTTAATTCTGATAATTATAATAAAGTAAAAATATCTATTGAGAATGAAAATGTAAAGGTAGAACTGCATAACGACGCCTCTGGATATGACGTATTAGTTTCACCTAATAGTCCTGATAAACTTAATAAGTTTAAACCTGTAGCTGATACGTGTAGGGCATTATATCCTCTAGCTTACGTCCAGAAAAATACTAAGTCTCTAGGGATTGAGAAGTTCTCAGGCAGAGCGGTAGGAATTACTTACGGAGTATCTGACTGGTGGGGATATCTAAGTGCGAACGATTTAGAAGAAAAATACGGATTAGAGGTAGATACACGTGCTTATAACGATATGGGAACAGCTTCAGCGACGCATACTTATAAGGGACTTAATGCTTCAGGTTTCTTAGATTATGATTTTGTAATGATAGTAGATACTGATCCTGACGATAGATATAAGGATACTCAGGACGCGAGAGCTTCTAGTATATTAGGTTTCTCAGGTAAATCAGTAATAGATACGTATGACGCGACTAATAGTTTCGGAGGTGGATATTTCGATAGTACGTCTACACCTACTCTTAAATCAAGTAGTTCTATTTTCGTGAGACTTAATAATTTTAATATTACTACATATAACGCGAACGTAAGTGCATTCAGTAATATTATTTACTCGGCTCCACGCTTCTCTACAGGTACAGATAAGAACGTAGGATCTCTCTTTTTCGAATGTCCTGAGAGAACATACGTAGCACTTAATAATACGTCTGAGATAGTAGTTAATAATTTCAATATCGATTTAGTAAATGAGAATGAAACTCTGGCTAAAGATTTAAGTGGTAAAAGTGTCTGTATTTTACACTTCAGAAAAGCTCCTAAAGTTTAAATCTTAAAAAATAATATCTTTTATATAATATAATGGATTTACAGAAAAGAATAGATAACTATCATGAAAAATATTCTAAATATTCTAAACTTATAATTAATAGAGACGTAATAGAAGGTATCTGGGTAATGGGTAATAATTACACTACTAAAACTAATTTATACGGAGCATACCCTTATCAATATTTAGAACGTATATATACATTATATCCATTAATAAAAGGTAAGACTTTACATGTTTTCAGCGGTTCTTTACCAGATAGCGAGGATTATGATAAAGTAGATTTTAATACAGGTATAGACGCGGAGAGTATGAGTGATATAGTACCTAATAATTTTTATGAGCTTATACTCGCAGACCCTCCTTATAGTGTAGAAGACTGCGATAGATATGGGTGTTGTATGGTGAGAAGAAATGTAGTATTTAAAGAATGTTTTAAAGTTTTAAAAAAGGGAGGTATACTTATATGGTTAGACCAAGTATTACCGAATTATAAAAAAACAGAGTTTCAGATAGTAGCTCGTATAGGTATGGTAAAGTCTACTAATCATAGGTTTAGAGTAATTACCATATTTAAGAAGGTTTAAATCTTAAAAAATAAAATATTTTATATAATATAATGTCTTTACCTAATATTTCTATTTTAATACCTACTTATAATAGAAGTAAGTTTTTACCTTTATTAATTCATAATCTTAAGACGCAGACTTATCCTCATAATAAATTAGAGGTATGTATAGACGACGACGGAACAGAACCTCTTACAGATAGTATCTCAGGTTTACAATTAGATATTTATCCTATAAAATTAGTTTATCATAGAGAAAAAAAAAGAAGAACAATAGGAGAAAAAAGAAATAATTTAGTTAAGAAAATAGCCAGAAATAAAATATTCTGCTTCATGGACGACGACGATATTTATAGCTCGATATATGTAGAATATAGTTATAAATGTTTAAAAGATAATAAGGTGGGATTAGTCGGTTCTTCTAGTATGTTATTTATTTATCCTGAAAAAGATCACTTGTTAACAGGTATAAAATGTCCTAAGAAGTTTCAGATACACGAGGCTACTATGTTATTTACTAAAAAATACTTTAATAGTATGGGAGGTTTTGAAAGATCTTCTCAGGGTGAAGGAGCTAGTTTTATATTAAATCAAGATAAGAACGTATTTAATACAGATATAAATAACGTAATGGTATGCGTGGCTCACGACGGAAATACAATCGATAAAGAACAATTTAATAAAGAAGAGTTAAAGCTAGGAAGTTATAAAGGACCAGAGATAGATATATTAAATAAGATTTTATGTATAAAATAAAATATATCTATTATTATTAAACTAATGGAATATACTGACCTTAAAATAATAGATTGTAATCGTCAGCACTCTATACAGGTAAAGTCTGGTAATAGTGAAAATACTGCATTATACACGAATGAGGTAGGGGCGATAGAGTTAGACGTAGGAGATAAAGTATCGGTTCAGGGAGCTTATATATCTGAAGTAGGAGCAGGAGCGGATACTATCGAATTAAAAGGAGTAAATCTAGGTAAGAAGAGGACTATTAACTATATTAAAGATATTAATGAATATCCTTCTCATATTAGAGATAATGATATGGACCCTGAGGCGACTGAAGTGAAAATTATGCCTCCATTAATTACAGGTTTTCAGAGATTAAGAAGTGAAGAAGCTACTTTTACTTATGACGTAAAAGATAATGAGACTTATATTACTAATCAGTATTATTTAAATCTATCAGGAGATAGTGGATACGTCCTTTTACCTAGACGCTTCGCTTATCCTGAAACTATACCTGACGATAATACTATATTTAATAATCAGGACGATTTTTCTAGTGGTCGAACTCATAAACAGATAGAAGGTCAGTTCGCTTCGTGTGATTATAATTTTGTTTATGGTGGTAATAAAGACGACGACTGGGAAAAAGCTACAGGTATTTATAAAATAAGTAATGATAACTCTAGGTTAACTTTAATGAGAAGAATAGAAGAGACAGGAATGGATTTAAGACCTTATTTAAATGTGGGTACCGGAACAGCAGGAGCAGGGAACGTCCCTAGTAATGACGAACCCTGTAGGAAGAAGTATGCTATATATCAGGATTATTTTAAAGTTTCAGTAGATAAAGGTTTTACTTCACCTGATAATCTGGCTCAGGAGATAACTAAACAATTTAAGAAAGCAGGTGAGCCTCAGGTATTTCAGTATGTCGATCATGACGATAATATCAGAGATATAAGTGTAATCTATTCAACTAATACTTATAAACCTTTTCTATGTGCTTCTGTCGATACTTTTAGAAAGGATAACCTAGAGGAATATTTAAAATCACAAGGAACAACAGGGAAAGATAAGCTTAAATCTCAGAATTATTATAGTAATTATTATAATATTTACTGCAAGAGACCAGAGCTTAGAATAGCAGGACAGGAATTAAATGAGTTTACTGGGATAATGTCTACCTTCGGAGTAATATCATACCAGACCCCTATGTCTGCGATACCGACTAATTTAACATTTACCGACGAGAACCTACTGAAACTAAAAAAGTTCATAGAAGTTCAGGCTTTATATCCTGAATTATTCGATAATGAGAACTTTAATGAGATAGTACCTACTGATTTAACAACAGGACAGAAGTTTAATGTAGATAATGTAAGGTTTCTACATATGAATACAGAGTTTAGATCAGGGTTCGACAAGTATTTAGGAGGAGATAATATGGACCAGACTACTAGCTCTACAACTACTAAGCAGTCTATACCTCTCTTCTTTTTTTATGATAAAAATAATAAGGATAAGAAAACAGACGGAAGTAGTGTAGACGATTTATGTTATGGTTTCGCGACTAAGAATGAGTTTAACACGATATCATTACACCCTGAGAAATTAAGTTTAGGTATAAATAGAAGATTATTCGGACCAGACCAGAATATAAATATAGCTTCTGAAACTATAATAGGATACGACTGGTCTTTTAATGCATATGGTTCGGTATGTGCTGTAGGTTTAAACGGACGTTCAGAGAAAGATTATGGGATAATTAATAACTGGGGAGTAAGCACCGAAGGATTACAAGAAGCGGACGCAGTAAATAAAACTTCAGGACTATTAAGATATAATTATGTAGGAGCTATCAATCCTATATTTAAATATGAAAAAGACCATTTCAATATAGAAGCATTACATACTCCAGAATTAGCAGGTCAGGTCTCAGTTCAGGCAGGAGATAATGGACCAGCAGAACCTATCCAAGATAATACAGCTCAGGGGGGAGTATCTGTATATAAAATAAATAAGAGAATAAATGAATATGTATATACTCCAGACATGAAACCATACGATACTGAAAAGGTAGGCGATTATACATTATCAGGAGGGACTAAACAACAGAGAACATTATCTATCAAGAATAGAAATATTAAATCGTGGGCTATATTCGATAGTATATGCGGAGTATTCTTTACAGACTTAGGTTATGATAAAGAAGACTTTCAGAGAGGATTATTCGGTATCTTAGGATTTAGACACCAGCAGGTATCAGGTACTATTACAGCAGATAATAATAGAAACACTCGAATATCTCAGGACGATAATAATGGATTACTTACTACTAATAGTCTGGTCGCTCCTTCAGATACTAGAGATTATATAGTTAATCAATTCGGAGCAGTATTCTTTACCACTCAGATACCGACTTCTTCTGTAATTGTTCTACAAGCAGGGACGCACCCTAAAGTAGAATGCGACCCTGCTATCTCTCAGAGTTCAGGTAGTTTTAAAGTAGTAGCTACAGACTTACCTAGAAAAATGTTAAATCCTTATTATACAATAAGAAGCGATATCATAGATAGTAATCATTACGTAGGAGGTGAAGATAGTAAATCAGTTTTACCAGTAGTAGCTATATGTGATAAACAATACTCAGGAGGAGATTTCGTATTCGGTGCTGAGAATGAGTTTACATTTACAATTACTAAGAAGAAAGTTATTACTACAATCACTACAGCGATTACAGATCCTAATCAATCTTTCGCGAGAGTAGACGACGAGAGTGCAGTAATCTATAAGATTATGAAAAACAGAAGAGCGGAGCAGGATTTAGTATCTCAATATTTAAAATCATTAGAAAGTAAAAAATAAGTTTAATTTCTCTAAAAATAAAATATATTAAGTATATATAAATGAGTATTGTTGAGAAAATGGATCTTGAAGAGATTATTAGTCATTATGCACGTAGAGGAGATTTAGAAACCTTAGCTATCTTAAGAATGATACAGGAGGACATAGAGAAGTCTATCGATCCTGATTATAATCCTCTGAGTGATAGTGAAGAGTATTCAGAATATTCTGATAGTGAAGAAGAAGGTAATAACGATTTAGTAGAGGAGATTATTGAAGTTAATCCTTCTCTTAATGGTTTCTGCTCTCTATCGTGATAAATAACCTATTTAATCTTATATTTTACCTATTATATCATTAAAATACCTCTTAAATCTAATATTATGTCTAAAATAGCACTTAAAAAGACATAAATTACGTAATTTATTATTATTTTAAGTCATTTTTAGTCATTATTTAAGTTTAAAGAATATATTATTATCATTATTTAAGTTTAAAGACTAATTATAATAAATATTTAAGTATAATAATGATATTTAATGGTTCGAATGGTTCAATATGTTTTTATTTTAAAGGTCTACTAATCAGTAGCTATCCATTATCGAAAAAGAAAACTCTTCATGCTTATTTAAATCAGGGAGAAGAATTAATTTATAAAAGTAAAGGTGTACCTATTAAGATACAGATTAAAACATATCTCCATTTCTGTAATGAGATATATTCACGTAAGAAAAATAACTTAGCTATAAGAAGATCAGATCATATTTATTTTTTAAATTGTCTGACTGCATTATTAAGATTAAGGATAATTGATAATGACGAGAGTAATGGTTATATGTGTTTTAATAAAAAGAAATAATTATTTATCGAAGAACTTCTTAATCTTCATTACTAACTCTTTTTTACTTGTCTTATTAAGGAGTTTATACTCTGTATCTTTATTTTTATTTTCATATGAATATGAATATAATAATCTGATATGTTCTGGTAATTTTTCTCTTTCCTCTATTGATATTACAGGTTTAAGTCTTGAGGTATCGAAATCCCCTCCACTAACTACACCCTGTAAAAAATCTCTATATGTACCTATCATTAATCTACCTCTATTAAACCTATAATCTAATCCTAAACTATCTATGAGTTTAATTAGGTCCTTCGAGTTTAAATTAGAAGCCTTGAAAGAATTACTATCTAATACTTTATTTTTCTTTACTTCTTTCTTTTCCTCAGGATAATATTTATCCCACTTCGATAAACTTAATAATTCTTTTCTGAGTTTCTTCATATTATCAGTATATTCTACTTCACCACTTACTCCGTCTATACTTTTCCCTACCATTCTGTCGAAAAAATCTAAATCTTTTTTCAGTTTAGTTTTTAATGCTCCTTTTACTTTAATTAAATCTTCAGGTTTTACTTTTAGTAAGGCGTCAGAAACTTTACCTTTAGAATATTGTTCTCCTACTTGTCTAGCTCCTTTTAGTAAATCAGTAATCTCTTCATTTATATTCTTGTAGTTTACCTTTTCATATTCGTCGTCTGGGTTCTGATTAAATACACCCTGATAATCAGGGTCGTAATGAGGATTAGGTATACCTTCATTATTAGGCATACCTTCATTATTTAAGTTTTCTTTTTTTTCATTTTTTTTTTTTAATGCTTCCTCTTTCTTTTTTACTTGTTCCTCTAATTGTTTAATCTTCTTCTTCTTTTCTTCTGTAGATAATTTATTATTTTTTTCTTCATTCTTTTTCTTCATTATTTCAACGTCTTTTTTTTTCTGAGCTATTGATTGCTCTAATTGTTTAATCTTTTCTTCCTTAGTTAATTCTTTCTTCTTTACAGGCTTACCCCTTCGAGTTGTTTTATCGACTGGAGGTTTAGACTTTAGTAAGGCACGACGCGTCTCCTTCTGCTTCTGAAGTTGTAATTTTTTCTGATTTTTAATAAATGCGGTTTCAGTCATATCCTTCTTATTATTACTTGTAGAAAATAACTTTAAATCATTTAATTTCTTCGATTTTTCAATTTTCTTTTTTGCTTCTTTTTGTTTTTTCTTAAACTCCTGAACTGCTTCTTTTTTAGCTATCTTAATATCTTTCTTTTTAGCTTCTTCCTGTTCCTTCTTCTTCTCTGCACGTTGCTTCTTAACTGCTTCAGATACAGGTTTAGGTTTAGTCAGTTCCTCAGCCTTCTTTAAGGTAATCTGTTTACCTCTTTTAACCTGAGGTTTAATAGCTTTATTTTTATGGTCTATTAAATAATTCTTACCTTCTATTAACTTAATTAATCCCTGTCTATCTGTACCTTTCGGTATAGTTATTTTACTTAAAATATTATGAGCTCGAATTAGTTTACGTAATTCAGGAGCAGTAAGTTCTCCTGCTGGTGCTGTCTTCTTCGGAGGCATTAGTTTATATTATATTAAAATAAAATATTATCTATTATATAATGATTAATAAAAGTTTCAGTAAGGGAGACATGATCGATATTATTAGAGAGTTTAACTTAGATATTCCTAATAATAATAATATGGATAAAATACAGCTCAGCGTAAAACTATGGTCGTATATCAATAATATTAAAGAATTAGAGACTGAAAGTGATATTTATAATCTTAAGACTAAAGAAGAATTACTTAATTATTTATCTAATCAGAACCCAGATAAACTCCTGTCTGTAAAAGAAAAAACTAAACTAATGAACTTCTGTAAAGAGGTAATAGTATACTGCACGAATGGATATAATGTAGAATACTCTTCATTTAATACAATTGAAGAAATACATATCCCTACTAGAGATATAGCTATTCACGGAGATATACCTTCAGTAAGGAGAGCCATTAGATTATTAAATAATGATCCTAAGTTATCGGAGGTAATAGAACCTATTATCTCTAATAAAATGAAAAAGAAAATACAATTAAAAAAGAAGACTAAAGTTAAGCGATATTATGGTCTTATAAGTAAGTCAGGTACTTTTATGATAGACTTCGATTAAGCGTCTCTATCTTTTCTGAGACCTAGATAATCGTCTACGTCCTCAGGTAAGAATGTATGACTATTAATAGTAGCTGTTATTTTTTCTAAATATTTAATATTTACGTATACCTGTTTTACGTATCTCTGTTTATCTTTATGAAAATAATCTCTAACACTATACTCATTCTCCCTATAGTTCCATACATATAATCCATTAGTAAATAAAAAATATACTTTCCATTTACGAGGTTCTTTCTTTTTAATTAAATATTCTAATTTATTATATCCGAAAAAAGTCTCTTCATAATCAGTAAACTTACAATATCTACCTTTACATTCAGCTACTATTTCATTATTTCTAAAATCAACTTCTTTTTTATTATTTCGATATAACTTAAACTTATCGTCTGTATACACGTTCTTATTAAGAAAGTAAACCACTAGCTTCTCATTCTTTTTCCCATTTTCTAAATCAGTAATTAAGTCCCACATATTTATAGTTTCTTATAGATTTTAATTCTTTAAATAAAAACGCGATTTACTCTTCTTTTTCTTGATCCTTTTTAATATATACACTCTGAGCCACTTCTGTAGAATGACCCATTACCTTAGCGTCTTTCTCCATTTCTTCCTTTACTTTACCATATTTCGAACTTAAATATATCTTTCTTAACATAGTGGTACTAATCGACTTATTCATTCTTTTCTTAGTTTCTTTTAAAAGTAATTGACTTAATGCATTCCTAGATAATGGTTTACCTGTAGAAGACTTAAATAATACTCCCATACCATTAATACGAATATATAATCTTAATAGCTTCTCTAAATCTTTAGGGATATCTATATTAATTTGTTTATATTTAGCGGACGTTTTAAATTGATTTAAAGTCATAAACATTTTATTTTTATTGATAACTAAATAATTCTTTTCTTTTTTATCGTCTTCTGTTAGTTTATTATATGTCCTTTTATTTATCGCTTCCATTCCAGCGACGTCATTTCTCATAGGTAATCTAGTATAAATATTAAATAAGATATATGACTGAAGTAATGATTTATCTTTAGGAGTTAAGTCCTCTTTCTTTTTAATCTTTCTATTTTTTATTTCAGTCGCCATATCGTTAATCATGTTATTAACCTCTGAAATATCTACGAAGTTATTCTTCTGTTTATCACTAATAACACCTGTAGCCTGTTCGTCTTCATACTTCTTATTTAATGTATCTCTTATCTCTACATACTCCTCGATTAGAGGATCTTCCTTCTTATCTCTTACCGCCATTAAATAAACTATAACTGCATTATAATAATTCCGCTGAGTTGTAAAATGTAATTCAGAGACTTTATCTTTAACGTTATCAGGTTTATCTAAGAACTTAAAATTATCAGTATCCATTAGTTTCTGGAGTTTCAATAGGTTAGAACTATACATTTTAATAGTGCTTTCTTTAGCATTCGGTCGAGATTTCTTTAGTGTTTCCATTAGATTATCTTTATCGCTCATTATATTTTTTAGTATATAATAAGATTAAAATTATAAATAAATAAAAATTATGAAAGTCCTGAAAGTCCAGAAAATAAAAATTAAAAAAGGTAAATCTTAATATGAATAATTATAGCTCTTCATATTCTATTTTTAGAGGTTGCTTTTATTTTAATATTTTTAAGGACTTTGAGGACTTTATTAAAAACTGAGGACTTTAGAATATAATATTAATTAAGAAAAGATAACGTCTACTTTTCCGTCTTGGATAGTCATAACCTTCTGAACCATAATCCAGCACCTAGAGACGAATGGTTTATCTGCGTCGGTCATACTTAAGAGTTTAGAATGAAGTTCGAGACCTCTGCTGTCTACACGCTGTCCGTCATTAAAGCGGTATGCAGTATAGAACTGCTGACCTAATAGCTGATCCTGATTAGCTCCACCTACCGAATGACCTTCGAACTTATCGTCTGCGATAGAATATCCCTGACGTGCATACATAGACCTAGCGATATGAGGTACACTACCAGTCGCGTCCTGAACTCCGTGATAATGGAGAGCAGAGTTAGACCTATCAATAGGGTAAAGAAACCTATCATTTTTCTTAAAGTTAGCGGTGAGTTTTCCGTATGTTCCCTTAGCAGAACTCTCAGGGGCGATAGATCGATAATCACCGAGAGCCGATTTAATAGGACCTGAGGCTGTAATCTTTTCTGAAGTAATACTTACGACTGCTCGACTAACTACACGACCAGCACCACCTACATTCCTAATCTGGTTCTCCCAGTCGGTAGAAGTAGCGAGAGTAGTTTTAGTAAGTCTCGGTTCCATGAAAGTATAGCCATAATTATTACCTCTATCTTTCATATACGCGTCCATTTCGTCCACGTCTAGAAACGTGTAATCAGCGATAAGACGTGTCTCTGCTGTATTGATAGTAAATGGTTTAGTATCGTCTCCACCTGAGGCGATAGATACTCGCTTCTTAGGAGTGGTAAAGGTAATCTCTAACTGCACGTCTTCCATAATTTTAAAAAGTGGTAATTCTTGACCTCTGAGGCAGGGTACTAGGTCGTCTAACCTTAGAGAGAATACTGGTTCACTATTTAACTTCATAAAGTCATAAAGAGACTGATTAGTATTCGTAGACGTAGCATTAACTACTTTCTCTTTACCTGTATCTAGAGTAATATGGCTACTCTCGTTAGCCTTTCCGTCGTCATAAGATAAACCCATAGATAAAGCACGTCCAGATAAGAACTGCTCTCTTTCTTTAATAGCTGACTGGTCCATAAAGACACTCTCGTACGCGTGGAGGTGTCCCCAGTCTTGAACTTCACAGATAGTCTTACCTCCAGATTTAAAAGAAACTCTTTCGATTAAAGAACCGATACCTACAGAGATAGGTAAGAAACTCTCAGTAGAAGGTTTATCTAGACAGAAGGTAATACGAGAACCTGCGTTTAGAATACCTTTATTAGTAAACTGAAAACGACAGAAGCTTTCACTCTGAACCACAGGCTCGAGAATATCAGTATCAATACGAGAAGTAGGATCGGTCATAACTGGACCAGCACGGAGAAAATCAGGCTTAGTAAATTGAGACATTTTATATTTATAACTTAATAAATATAAAAAATTAATAAAAAAAAGTTAAAAAATTAAGTATAGATTTAATTAAGACTATTAAAAGGGTCTTCGTCTGATACAGGACTTAATATATTAAAGTCTATATCCCATAATTCCCATTTATCTAAAACGCGTTTCATACCTTCCATATCTATATCGTCTCCGTCCATTTCTTCCTCATATAATCCCTTAGTTCCATAGCTATCTCTTAAAATATCGTCTTTAAAAAAATAAATCTTTTCTTTAAAATCTTTTACAAAATTATTATAATTTTCTTTACTTTCTTTTATCTGTTTATCTTTTTTCATTTCTTCGGTTCTAATACTTAGAATGAGAGACATAAGGTCATTAGGTAGGTAGTTCATATTATTCTGGTTATTCATATTAAAATTATATACATTCATTCTTTTAAATACTTTATAATTAATTATAGATATTAATTATTATCTCTTTAATTTTCTCGATTTTTAATTTACGAAATAACCTGAACCTGTCCCTGATTGTAAACTAGAGTATTCTTATGGTGGACGAAGACGAATGCACTATTAGGATTATTATCGTCTAATGCTAGGTCTAACTGGAGACCCCACGCCTCACGTGAGAAGTCAGCTCCGTCCGAACCTAGAACGTCATAAGCTACACCTACGCCGTAAAGGATACCTCCCTGATTAATAGTAGTATCGTCCGTAGTGTAAGACTTATTACAGGTCGAAGGAGATAAGAGAGTATGTGTGATCTTCTTGAATGGTAGAACTGCGTTCATAAAGTTTCTGATAATCTGAGGGTCTACCTGCTGAGTATTTCCTTTCCTGAAAATAGTATCGACATTATAGTCTAATGGATAACGAGAGCCTCCCTTAGTCATTACTAACTGAGAAACGTCTGCGATAGTACCTCCTGACGTAAGAGGATTAATAGTCTGGAGAGAGTTCTGGTCCAGATTGTTAAGATAATCTGAGGGGATAAAATTAACCATAGTAGACGATACTCTGTTAAGACCGAGAGAGAAGTTAAGATTAGCATTCGCCGAGTTGATAGTGGTGTAGTATCCAGTAATCGAATTATATTCTAGAGGTTGAGGTTTAGCTTCCACCTGTTCGCTGACTTCACATACTAACTTAAGGTCAGTAAGTTCATAGAAAGCACCTTCTAATCCGTCGGTAGAAGCGTCTCCGTCCTTAGCATATAGCACCATACTATCAGGTGCGAGGTGTAGAGAAATCTGGAGGCCACCGATACCTGTCTGGCTACTAAGATTTACACCAGACGTCCCCATAAGCATTCCTGTAGGGATATGGATACAGAACTCGTTAGAACTAGCTCCGTCTCCTTCCTGCATAACCGCGAGCTGTTGTCCGTCTGTAGAGGGTAATGTAAGACCCATATTACTATACTGATTAAGGAGTGTTTTCTCGTCATTAATAACTCCCATATATGAACTATAGAACCTATTCGCTGAACGAAGGTGTTCTATCGTAGTATGGCTACGTCCTGAACTTAGAACTACTTGGTCTAGGATAGACCACAGACCGATACGACTATCCATAGATAAATTAGTACCTGTAGTCATAGTCCTATTTTCGTCCTCGTAAGCATGAAAGCGACCACATACTCGAATAGAGCGAGGGAGGAGTGTAGCCTCCTGTTCTGCGATTAAAAAGTCTACTACTGGTCGTCCCTCTTTATATGAATGACTGGCGTTAGTATTCTGCGGTAAAATCTCTATGAAGCGATTACTCATTTTATACTATTTATTATATAAAATATTTAAAAAACTTAAAATTAAAAAAACATTTCTCTTAAACAATTACCGAAACATTATCTCCCTTAATAACTACACGTCTTAAATGAAATACGAAATTATTCCAGAGTTTACTTTTAGTAGGTGTTGTACCTTGATAATTTACCTGAAGATTAAAGTCTTTATTTCTGGTATCATAAACACCCTCCACTCCCATAGCTGAGAGACTTAATGCTCTACCGATTACGAAGTTTCTATTAAAATCAGATAAAGACTTTACATTAATAGAACTCTGTACGAGAGCCTTCTGAAGTTCTATAATCGGCTGAGCTGAGATACTGGTTTTAGAAGAAGTCTTTTCGCAGTTAACAGCTCGAGAAGGTTGAAGGCGTCCGTCATATACGAACTGGTAATCAGTAATACTATCCGAGATACCTCTGAACTGGTCTCCTGCTAGAAGTTGTCCGTCTTCGTCTGCTGTGGCTCCTACGTCATAAGTTCCCTTAGCTCCGATACGTTCTTTACTATCATAAGGACTAGCGTCTGTAGGTTGAGAGAGAATAGCCTTCGCTCTTGATTGATTGAGAGGTAGACGGATATTAGCTACGATATCACCTGCAGACTGAGAATATCTGTAATTAGATACTGAAAGAATATCAGTAATAATCGAACCACTTTCCTTCATTCTACTTAACATATCATTAACATAGTTCGATCCCATATCTACCTCCTGAACCACTAACTCCACATTAGAGAAAGTATATTTAGCGTCATATTTACCTGAAGGAGAAGCGAGGACACTATCCGAATACATAAACCACGACCCAGCTTCTATATCGTGTCCTCCATTATTATCTACTGAAGCTGAAAGTGTAATCTTAATAAGAGGGACGTTAACACCTGAACCATTATCTACCTCTACTTTTTCTATAGACGTAATCTTAGCGGTAGCACTAAAACCTGCGTTCTGAGATCCGTCTGGTTTTACGAAGTTAATACGTTCACCCACTACGAAACCGCAGGACTTAGGAGTATAGTTAGAATTAATTTCAGGGTGGATATAAAACACCTGAGCCGAAGCTCCGTTCGACCAGTCGTTAGGTCCAGTAATAGAACCATTTAGAGAATGAAATACTGGATTAAGACGCTGACGCTTATGGCGTGAGACATTATCTAACTGAGTTAAACAGGCTGAAGGCTCCTCTAAGGTTATGACGACCTCTAATCCTGTATACATATTAGCCCATATTTTTCTAGATCGAAAAATACCAGTTTCTAAGGGCAGACATAACTTACATGATAAGAAACTATCATTATCGAAATCGTCAGATTTATCTCCACCGCTGAAGGTTTCCTTAGAGTAAGGATTAGTGAAAGTATCCGCACATTCAGAGCGAGTAGTTCCTAGAGTGCCTCTGGTCTCAGGTATCCAGATAGTAGCACCTTCAGTCATAGCACGTTTACGCTTATCACTATCATTCGTATCATAATCTCTCATTATTGAAACCATAGAATTATAACCCTGTATTTCTTCTAACAGCACAGAACCGAACTCAGCTGAAGTATAGACACGGATATCTCTAATAAGAGACTGACCTCCGAGACGTGCGTCTAACTGCAGACGTGTAGCCTCGTGAGTAGCGAGGTCTGGTAATTGGATTTTAAAATCACCCTGAAGATAACACTCGTCAGGTTTAATAAACTTAGTTGTAGGAGGGACTTTAATTCTGACTTCTTGACCTCCTGTAAAATTGAGACCATTAACAACAGGTACAGACTTAGACGTCTGCTCGATAGGGATAGAGTTCTCCGCTTTCCAGAATGATACCGACATATTTTTATAATATACTTTATATAAAAATATTCTTAAAAAAAAAAATTATGAAAGTTTTAAATTATTGCTGAGCTTGTCTTCCTACCGC
>VMHT01211384.1_pt1 | contig 24036 bp, 19 predicted proteins | sample 4693611 | NCBI WGS metagenome assembly VMHT01 (sample SAMN12280063, study PRJNA550983) | marine metagenome | isolation source: seawater sampled from same location over 5 years 0.02-0.2 micron viral filtrate | place: USA: collected off the coast of southern California halfway between the port... ...
AAAAACTTATTTGAAACATAATCTTTTTGTGTAATCTCATTAGCCAAAAGATTCAAATATCTTTTATAGATGTTTAATGTTGTATCTCGAACACCTCTGCCGGATTTAACTGATTTGAGTAAATCTTCCATTTGTTATATATATAACAAAAGAAAATAATATTTAATTTTTTTCTAATGTTATTATATAAATGGAAGTTCATACATGTAGAATGTGTAAAGAGAATTATCACGAACACAGAGGAGACAGAGCCTCTGAGGAAGATGCCAAATACATACGGCATTTAGGTTTCTGTGAAACCAATTGTTTTAACAAGCTCAATCAGAAAGGTAAAGACTATTACATAGCATATGCTTATCTTTATGGCGATGATCTAAAGAAGAATAGTATAAAAATCAAATCTAAATATATTAAATAGGCATATAACAACAAAAAATACTGTTTTTATATGTATATTATCTTGTTATGTGCCTTAAATACTAGTAAAAGCTTGTTATAAGCCATATAAAGAGCATATAATAATTATTATATGACTATTTAAGTGTATATAACAAGAATATAACATATAACAAGATAGGGAATATAACAAGAATAGGGCAAATAACAAGAAAAAAGCCTTTTTAAGTATATATATTATATATAATTAAAGAGTATTTAAAGAAAATGACTTAGAATTAATTTCTGTGTATATAATGTAGAAAGACCTGAAGGCATCACCAATAGATTAAGTTCTAGTGAGGATAGGGACACTACTACCCCTGATTTGGCGGTTAGGTTATTGTTTTGGCATACAATTATTTTCTTACTTAATTATATACTGGTGTAAAGTTCCATAAGTCTTGAGGCATTATTCCCCCCCATAAAACATTTAGTAATAATTAAATAATTTATCATAAGTTATTTAATTATTTCTCTTTCATTAAGAGTTTTTCTTTTTTCCTGATTTGTTTTCTTCTGATCTTCTCAAGAATCGGTTGTGATCTCTTAAGTATTCTAAAATTAGTTCCAATACTTCCACGAATCGTATCATCATCAATTACTAAATAGTAATCTGAAAGAGAAGGACAGTGAGAACTTCTATGCTCTTTTCTATTCATTAGATTACGACATGAACCGTGTCTATGTATCGTCTTCTTTTTACAACAAGGACATTTAAAGTAAATGTGAGTTGTGTCAATTGCGTAAGCGTGAATATGTTGATATTCCATTATATATATATATACTATATTATTTTTTTAAATAGTTTTATATAAGATATATATATATTTAAATATATTTAAAGGTCATCTTTTCCATCCCCATCACCTCTTCTTTGAGCCGGTGGAGGAGCTGGTGCTTTTTTAGCTGATGATGGAGGAGACGGAGGAGGAGTTGTAGGTCCTTGATTTTTACTTTCATTAGATCTCATACTACTAGTTTGTCTGCCTGAACTAAATGCTTCAGTCGATTCGCTACTAGGTTGCTTTGAATCTTGTTCTTTTGACATTCCACCACCACCACCATATTCTTCTATCACAGGACCATCATCTCTACCACCTTCTATTTCTCTGACTGTTTCTCTTAGAGATTCACCTAGAGTTCTTGATACTGAATCAGGATTATATAATGGTTGAGCTATTGATTGTCTTCCACCTGATACTTCATCTACTTCTACTCCTTGTGCTATATTGAATGATCTATAAGTTATTGGAGCTCCTTCATCTCTTCCCCTACCTCTACCACGAGAATCTACAACTTCAGGTCTTTCTAATAATACACCACCATTTAATAAAGTATCTGATAAGTATTCAGCGGCATTTTCATCTGTTAATCTACCTTCAAAAACATCTGTAAGTATTGCTGTAATTTCATTTAATCCATCAGGAGTGGCATAGACTACCCCCTGCTGACTAGTTCTGAGTGGTTGATTTCTTCTTGAAAATAATCTTTGACCTCTAGCACCTATGGAAACTTCACCGATGTCATCCAATAACTCTTCCAAAAAGTCCTCAGCATCTTCTCCGGATTGGGTCCATCTTGATTCCATGTCAAGATTTATATCGCCATTCAATATTGTTTGAAATAAACTAACTAGTGTTTTCCTGAGTCCTCTGAAATCGTTTCTTGTCATAGTTCCTAGTGGGACTGGTGTTTTATTTAAAATAGTTTGAATAGCTAATCTCATCGCTCTATTATTTAATTCAACTGGTATTTCATCTCTATTTTTAGTTTCTTCTTCAACTCTACTATCTCCTGCTTCTGATTGCCTCATGAATAATGATAATGCCTGACTAGGTGTTCCTGATGAGGGACCTTGTATATCATCAGTTCTAGTTCCTTCACCTATATTTTGTTTGATTCTCAATCTCATTCTATCAGCAGCCATACCTCCGGTTCCAGCTACTCTAATACCTGAAGATGATGGAACAGACCCACCTACAGCTGCCACTATTTTCTTTTCTTCATTAAATATTTTATCTAATTCTTCTTTATTTGGATCAGGTTGTTTTTGTTCGACCGTTGCTTTTCCAAATACATCTATTTCAGGATTGGGAACAATTGCGTTTCTTTGTATTTTATAAATAATTGTTGAATTAGGTGATAATTTTGCCAATTTACCATCTGTAGGATTTCTAATTTCAGTATTAATTTGAGATAGTAATCTATCTTGATTTACCATAATGTTATAATTAGAACCGTAAGCATATAAATAACCACCATTACTATAATTTTTCATAGCATAGAAAACACATGGTAAAGGTGTTGAACCACTTTGATAATTTCTCTCACCAACTATATCTGAATAGATTAAAAAGAATGAAGAGTTTGTTAATAATGGTGAATTACTTGCTGTTAATGGTTGAGATTGTAATGCTACTATAGCTTCTTGACTTTGATTAAAACCATGTAAAAACTTTGGAACTCCATTTGGAGTATCACCTGAACCTGGTAATGGAAACTTGAAATATAAATTAAGAGCTGGATTAATTACAGGATCTAAATCATTACACAATATTAATGGTTTTGTTGAGTTTGGGATAATATTTGGATTTGGATTATTGTATGTATCAGGACTAAATCTATTATATTGTCTTCCATATCTAGGTATAAAATCCTCTACATCAAACCCTAATCTACTTAGCAAACATCCTTCCCAATTTTCATCATCAGCTTCAATACAACTTTCAATTATTTTTTGTCTATTTTCTTCCGTTTTTTCTAATGTTGAATTATTCCAATAATTTACAGGATTAATATTTTCCGGAACTTGATAATCAGGAGGACATAAATGTATTTTAAATATTGAAACACCTCCAATTTCAGCTCTAATACCCTGATTTCTTATTGGGTCTGTATAATTATTAGCTGAAGTAGCTCTTGTTTGAGGATTTGGAATATTAAAAACTGCGTCCCTTTGTTGTCCTGCTATTATGCCACATTTTTCTCCAATCTGAGGATTTGTTGATGGACTATTTGCTGATGTATTTAATGATGACAATAAATTATCAGTTTGAAGATTTAAAAACTCAAATCTATTTTTATTCGAATTATATTGAAATGTTGGATTATTTGCTCCAATTACAACATACGGAGTTTGATTCTCAATATAAGCTCTATATGGTTGAATTGTAGGATTAGGTGAAGCCTGTTCTTTTATTGGATTAATTGAATTATTTTGATCTCCATTCAAAGGACAAATCGCATGATTGTCAAGCAGACTATTTGATACTCCAAGTGGAAGACCCCAACATAAACATCCTAATTGAAAAGTAGATGTATTAAACTTATTGAAATCTTCACCATAATCCTCAGCACATCTCCAACCACACACATATAATTTAACACCATCACTATTAGTATATTCACCTGGAACAAATGGTAAATTAAGTCTTTCCATTAATTCTACATCTAAATAACTCAACTCTTCTGTTAGAGCATCTGTATCAATTATTAATTTTAAACTTGGGTCTGTTTGACCTGCTACTACATGTGAAAACTCTTTTGAACTTTCCCTCCATTTAGAATCATATCTAGTCATGACATTTAATTTACCAATACCTCTATAAGCATTCCAATTATCAGCCCAACTAAAAGATGTGGCATCATCACCGAAATAAGCTTGAGAAAATGCTGGTGAAATAATCTCACGAAATCCGGCTGTTGTTGGAGCTACATTACTAATCCCAGTTCCATAAGCAGTTGAGTTATTAATACTAGCATTTGGAGGGACTTGTCTCATCCATGCTGGTTCTTGAGGTGTTATATTAGTAGTTTTAGATTGAGTAAATACACTATCATAATCATCAGATATTCCACAATCAAGAGAACAAGACCAACCCGGAGGATCTAATTTTTGATTAGCATAAGTGGTCTTTGATGTAGCTGGGTCTTTATTGGAATATATTTCATAATCTCTAATTGATTCAGCTAAATCTTTCCATATTTGAGGATCATAATTTAAAACTTTATTACCATTCGCATCTATAGTATAAGTTGGAAACTTCATATTTGTAAAAATAGTTTGAAATCTCCTGAGCTGAGTTAATGTAGAAAATACAGCTACATTAGGTAATGGAACCTGCTCTGTTCTAATCTGTAATCTTGTATTTATCATAACTGGTCTTCCAATATTTCTATTACCAATAGAAGGTAAAACTGAACCTTCAAAAGCGGTTGTATTCATGTTATAACAATCAAGCCTCATCAATCGATCACCAAACATCATTTTATAAATCTCTTTGTATCCCATATTTCCATAAATGTAATTACCAATTCTACCTTCTTTTGGGTAAGAATTAAACTCAACCATATCAGTTAAATAAACATTATCATTTACATTTGGACTAATGTCTTGTTGTATTCTACCAATACCTTCATCAATAAAATCTCTACCTGCCTGAAAATTAGCCGGTTGGATTTTTGTTAATCCTCCATATTTTACTGGTAATATATCAGTCCATAATGCTCCATAAACACTTTTCCAAAAATAAGTAGAACTATTATAAATAACTGAAGGATAAAATCCAAATGCGTTTCCAACAGGAACAACACTAGAACTTTTAAATTGTGGATTGGGTTCTACTACTTTATTTGTCATGTAATTATCCATTACTGAAATGTCATTATCAAAAGGAGCAAGTGCTTCATGTAATTTGTCATTTATAGTATTTGCCAAAGTTGTCAAATCTGTAAATAATTCATTAGCCTCCAATAAAATAAAAGCAGTCATAGGCATTAATTTTGGAAAAAATCCTTTACAATTTCTTTTGACAGCACCCATACCAAAATAATCATTTCTAGTCCAAATATACGGTTTCCCATTACATTCTTCCCTAATATTTCCACTTCTAAATCCTTGTTTATTATTATCATAATCATAAGCCGGAGTAGCATTTCCCGTTCCTCCTCCATAGGTAGATGTTGGGAAAAACTTATGACGATCTGCTGATGGGAGAGCTGCTTGAGGAACAGCAAAACAATTAGCAGCTAGATTTAATATTTTTTCATGTCTTCTATAACTACCCGGACCTGACATACCTGTTTGGTCTATATTTGAATAATGAATATTTCCCATCTCAGTTGATCCTCCTCTTTCACTTGGGTCGATTGCGAGTGATAAGTATTGGGTAAAATTAACTCCTGTTGCTGATATTGCTGAAGTAAATACTAATTCTATTCTTCCTGTATTGGCTCCCCCTACACTTTGATTTCTAATTGTATCAACTTCAGGTTCAAAAATAATAAAATCATCTACATTTGCTCCTGTTTTTATAGCAATATTATTTCCAGGTAAAACATTACATATTTCATTTACATTATTTACATCACCCCTAGTGTAAGCTCCGAAACCTGCTGGTAAAGTATTTGCTGGGGGAGTATCTAATGAAGTTGTCAAAACAACACTAGAAATAGGAGTTGGAGGGTTGGCAATTGGAACATTACTAACAAAATTAGGAATAGCTGGAGTTCCAATATTATATTGAAAAATTGTATATGATATTGTAGGATCTACTGTGCTATTTACAACACCATTATATACCGCTTGACTTAAATAACCACTTGAGTTAAAACTACATGGTAATCCTTCATAATAATTTGTTCCAAAATCTCTCAATACTGGTGTGTTGGCATTAGCCGCTTGATTATTAAATGAACCTTCGGGATGATTAAATGGCATTCCGCAAGAATAAGTATTATTATTATTCATGTAAAACATAACTTCAAGTAAAACTTTATTATCACAATAATCTTTTTCTGTTCCATCTATGAAAACTTTATCACCTGAAAACTCTACCGTTCCAGCACCACTAGCATTTTTAGCTGCTAAGGTAATTGCTTCGACTGATACAACATCACCCCTTTTGAGATTAAAATTAGTAGCATTAGACCATTTGGAATTAAAATCAGCTGTTTCTTTTGTATCAATAAGACTATCAGCTCTGCTACATTCAATTAAAAAAGTTTGCGTTGTTTGAAAATTACTGGTATTATTAGCCATTATTTATTATATATATAATTAGATAATAAATAATTATAATTATTTTTATTTAACTTCCTGACACATATATCGTTCCATTCTTAATCATCATCATTCTTTCAACTTCAGCAAAGACAAGGACCCTACGCTGAGCGAACTTATCAGGAGTATATGTATATGTTAAATCAACTTCAACTGGAGCTTTACCAACTGAGGTTCCTGCTCCAAGAACATTATCATAAGTTCTAGAAAGATTTACACCCATAAAAGCAGCTGATCCACAAAGACCTTCAACAACCTTGTCTGCTGGAGTTGTAGTATGAAGACCTCCTGCCTGATGACCTAAGACATACTTGTCAGTTGGAAAGGCAACCTGATTTGGGTCATAGGCTAGATTAGCACCGGAAACCTGACCGACATTAGAGGTCAATCCCACATTTGCTTTGAATGGAGTTGGGAGAACCTGACTGAGCTCATTCCATAATTTAGCATCCATATCAAGTGAATTGACATAAAGATTTTGATTATTAATTTTGACCTGAAGAGTAGTTTCACCTAGAGAACCACAAGAAGTAAAATCTCCTAAAATAGCATTAGCACATGCCTTCTCATCTAATACATTTGACCCATATTCAGCTTGACGAGGAGTAGCAAATAATAGATTTCTAATAATCTGATGATCTAGATTAAGTCTAATTGTTTTGGTTTGAACCTGAGGAGCTGTTGGTGCGGCGGCTAGAGCAGGAATGAACTCTTCAACATGAATATAATCAGTATAGACCAATTCAATACCTTTTTCTAACTGAGCTTGGATTCTTTCCATAGGAGATACTTTATTTGGAGCATCATCATAATAGATTAAATCAATTGACATTTTACAAGAAGATTCATTTACATTAGAACCGGCGGTCCAAAGGGAACCGGTGTTTGGTGTCTTTTTAATTACGGTTCTTTGTCCGATAATGTCTTCTGCGAAATCGACCGTAATTGAAATACGACCGTTAAGCAATCCAAGTGGGATTTGAAGTTGAGACATGAAATTAAATACCCATTTCAAAGGCACAGACCATTCAGGACTATTTGCTGAAGCAGTTTGAAGTTCAAAAGCGGAGTTTCTCTTAACATTTACATTACCACCTGTTTCTACGGTTTCAAGTCCAATAATACCATTACCATAAGCAGCGGCACCAGCACGAGGAGCACCAGGCATAAACATACCTCTTTTACCAGCTGCGGACTGATCTACTTTAACACCAGTAAAACCACCAGTTTTAGTAGCGTATGTTTGATCTCTTATATGCTGATCTACGAAATACTGTTTCATGTTAGTTAAAATACCTGCGGCATCAGTCTCAGCTAAAAGGGTATTATCATAATATATGGAACATCTTTGAAGCAAAGAAAGACATCCAGCACTAAAAGGGGCGTCTAAATTACCGGATGCGGCACCAACCTTAAATGTTAAAAAAGCGTCCTCAGAAAGAAGACCTTGTTGTGGTAGTAAAAACTTTACTTGACTCTGCGAAAAAGCGGATGGCTCTAGAATCATGGTTTCGACTCGTTGATTTTGAGCCTCCATAGATGTCATACCAATTGTTTTTGTTAAATCACTCATTTATATATTATACTAGATAAAAAAATAATTAATCATTTTTATATTTAATTATTTTTTTCACATTATTTAAGTTGAAACAGAAATCACACCATTATTGTCAAAGTTCAACATACCCCTATGAAGGAAGAATGTATAAGCAGACATAGGTGAATTACCATCAAGACGACTTTGGATTCTCATAGAATATGGTCTGCCCTTAAAGGAAGCAGATGAACCATTACCTAGAGAATCGTATCTAACACCTACACCATATACATTTTGGAAGCCTGGCTCACCAACACCGGTATTATCATTAGAGACGGAGTTATGATGTGTATCACCATTAGCAATACTCAATCCTTCTGAATTGGCACCACCAAGAGCAGAAGTAGTCATTCTAAGAGGTCTAAGTGCGGATTGGAAATACATCTGTCTTTGAGCTTCAAAAGCAGAGCCGGCATACTGATTATTATTAGCAGCGGCAGTATCTCTAATAACCACATTATTTTCATCAATCTTGAATTGAAGAGGATATTTAATTCCTGATCTGACAAAATCTACACCCAAGATTGGAGCAAGATTGGTTTGTGGTGTTCCTGCTGCTGATGATTTATTAAGTAGAGGTGTTGTATTATAAGCATCATGAGCGTAATTCGAAATATTCTCAGTTGGGACAAAATTAGTAAAGGTGGAAATAACAGCTGAAAGAGATGGACTAATTTGCTGAGTATTATCACCATTATTAATGACTGAGTAGAAGTTTTGGAAAGCTGAAAATGGTAAAGCCTTAATAGGTGGAAGTCTTCCGCCTTCAGGGACACCATAGGATCCACTTAGAGAAACTCTACTGAGTTCATATTGACTATTTACGGTTGATGCGGTCTGTCCGTAAAGTGCTTGAATTGATGGAGCCAATTGAAGATTTATAACCATACCACCAGTCCCATTATCAAAACTGAGTGGAATATTCTCACCATTAAGGAAGACACCACACAATAGAGGCATACTAACCTCAATAAAAGACCTAGCAGATCCAGCAGTATTACAGTATCTACCCTGAACTTCAATATTAGATGATGCTCCGAATTGCTGACTAAGATATGTGGCATAATCATCAAAACCGGAACCGGATGGAATCATAGTGGCTAAAAGACGAGGATAGGACCTACAGTATTCTAAAACATTATTCGAAAGATTTGTAATTGTAATATTATCTATGACACTTGCTACACCGACTTTACTATTAATCAAAACTTCTTGATTACCTGCTCCGGTTTGGTTATTATTATTAGGTCTAGCTCCATTACCATCCTTTAACTGAAGTCTAAAATTAAGACGAAGAGAACTACTCATAAGGTATAGATCAGCGGCTCCAACTTGGAACTGAACCAAAGGATTACCGTTGGTATAACTGAAAGTAGCTGCTCCTGAAGATTGGTTCATAGGTGCGATTTCAAACTTTTTGATACTTGAAATTGGTTGCGACATTTATATTAAATAAACATAAAAAAAAAATAATTTATAGTTATTTTTAAAATATTTTTTGTGATTTACCATAGTAGTTTATCAGCATACCATCCTGCGGTTCTAGCCTTCTTTCTATCCTTAGCATGTCTTTTCTTGTAAAGTTTTCTGCGTTTATCAGCATAACCAGGTTTATATTCTCCTTTTGCTTCAGCTGCCATATAACTTGGGAAATCCATGTATCCCACCTGACCCACCGAAACTAATTTCTTTAATATCATTTTTCCATCCTTGTCTTTTACCTTTTTGAAAACATCTATTTTCTTTTTTTTATTTGTTGAGGGTTTTACTATTACTTTATGTTTTTTAGCCTGATCTAAAGTATATTGTTTTATTTTATATGAGGACATTATTATTTATTAATGAGAAAATATTTTATTAATAAATAATTTTAATAACAAAAATCACGAATATCACACTTTAATTGAGGAAATCTCAGCATCAGATATTTTTAAGACTTATTAACAAGTTGGGTTTTATGCTAGATTATATACTTTCTTTAAAAAGTGTGATTTATGTGATTTATGTGATTTAATAGACTACGGCAATACTTCCAGGTGAAATAACTAGAGTTCTGATATGATATATCCAAGTATTCAATAGTTTTTCCTGTGTATTATCAGCAGGAGCAGTAGAATATTCTATATTAAGTCTAATATCTTGTGAGTTTGCGTCGAAACTATGACCTACCTTTGCCAACTGACGACCTACACCAAAAGCTTCTTTATTCCATGATAAATATCTTGGAGCAGTTTTCCATCTACTAAGTGCCTTTTCTAATTCGTGCTGATGAACGGCATTCCATCCATATCCATCCTGAACTGAACCAACTCTTTCTGTTCCGACTCTACGATTCGGTGTTAGTCGATTAGCAATATTATACTGATATGAAAGCATACCATCTCTGACAGGTCTGAGATTTGATTCCAATAGATTATTTACCGTATCCATAGGAAATGATAAAATACTCATAGCTCTATATTCAGTTGAATTGAAATCAATATTAGGTCTATTAACTCTAGCGTTAAGATTATCCCTATAAATATTGAATGAAGCATAATCAAGTTTTACTGATCCACTATTTACTTTCTGAACCATAGCATTTAAATCTTGCTGAGATGCTTGAACTACAGAACAAACCATATCAATATTTCTGACTTCATAATCAGCTGTCATATTACCACCAAAAACAAAAACTTTATTACCTGCTGCTGCTACATTAGCAGCAAGGATAGTTTGACTGGCAAAATTACATGTAAATACACCAGCAGCTTCCGTAATACTAGTAATTTCACCTAGAGTAAGGAGTGTATCAGCAACAGCGTCAGTTTTAACGCCAATAATCATACCTTTTCTAAATGATAATGTTTGTGCGGTGGCAGGTGTATTTGGTGCTGTTGTAGCTCCTTCTTGAAGAACTACTGATGTAAGGGCACCAGCAGCTATAGCAGTTTTCAATTCGAAAAAACTTCCATCATTACCCAATCCAGCGGTGGTATGAACTGTTTTACCAAGCTGAGTAGCATTTGGGGCTCCAAATTGAGCTGTATTTGGTGCGGTTGCGGTTTGTGTAGCAACTCCTACCTGAGATAAGACCGTAAGTGCTCTAGCAGAATCTTCTAGAGTAATTCTAATCCTTAAACCATTTGTCAGAATACAAGGGAAGACCTTATCTCCTCCTAAAATACCGCTCATGTGTAGGGGAAGACAAAACTCGACTGGTTTATAGGTAATCGCTCCTGTTGGTGGAGCAGACCAATACTGAGAACTAACAAATGTTCCTTCTACTTTATCTTTTCCTTCCATAAGAGTTCTGACATTATTTAGACCGGGAGTCTGAGAATAATGGAAGTTCTGTGCGGTCCAAACATTCACATTCTCAAGTTGCTCTAAAAGTTGGGAGTTCATTCCGTCGTAAATCTGTATTTCTCGGACCAACGACGAGACAGCTGCTCTAGGATCGGGATGTGCTAAAGCATTTCCGGACAATTGAACTATACCCTTTAGATAAGTTTCTTTTGGGTTGAGAAGTGGGACATCTTCAGGAGGAATGAAAATCTCTATGACATCTTTAGCTTTATATACACTATTTCTATCAGTTAATACCGACTTTGCGATTGTTGGTGTAGTCATCTTTATATATAGTTAAACAGAAAAAAAAATTAATTAATTTTTATAATTAATTTTTTAATTGATTGTATAAAAAAACTAAAATGTTTATGTTTGAACTGAACTTCTTAATGGGGCAATATATCCTCCAGCCACAGATGCCGGAGGTAATTGACTTGGATTTAATTTACTACTAATATTTTCTGCTTGTCCTTCTTCTATGCCTCCCTTTACCTCTTCATACACGCCTACGCCAGCTCCTACTAATCCCGCTACTCCCGCTGCTGCCCCGAGAATCTCACCGATAAAAGGCAGCCAGCTAGTAGCAGCTGCCGCCTCTGCTAATCCACCTGCTACACCTTCAGCTGCGGCTGAGGCTCCTCCTGCTACTGCGTCTGCGGCTGCTGAACCAGCGGCTTCTATTCCTGATCCAACTCCACTAAGAGCATCACCCGCTCCTGATGCCAAATTGGCTCCTGCTTCCTCAGCATCACCGGCATCTGTGGCTAAATCTTCACCTAAATTATCTGCTGAAGAACTGCCTGTATTTTCTCCCAAAGGATCTTGGTCTTCTACATTACTGCTCCTTACTTGTCCTGGTTCTTCAGGAGCATCTATATCATTTCCTCTCATGTTTGACCTTTCAATATTAGCGTTTCCTTGCTCGCTAGTCATGGTTTCATTTCCTAGACCTTCCTGTTCGTATTGGTCTGCTACTTCGCTATTTGCTCCAGGATTAGTTCCAGTTCTACCACCCACATTTACCATATCTGATAATTCTGTTCCTTCAGCATCCCCAGCTTCAGCCATATCTGTCATTTCGACTTCACCTCCTCCTTGTTCTGATACATTTTGAAGTTCAGTTCCTTCAGATGCTTCTGCTGATGTAGAAGAACCCGGTATATCACCATCTCCATCTAAATCTTCATCACCGGCTTCTCTTGAAGCTGTGCTTCTAGATCTAATTTTGTTGTAAATAGACTGGGCTCCTTTATAGGTTAATTTTCCCAAGTGAGGAACCGCTGCTGCTTCTAAACCTTGTTTTACAAGTTCTTCACCTTTTTCAGCAAACTCTTTTGCTCTTGTTAATGCTTTGGTTCGCTTAGCAAGTTGGTTATTTTGTAAAATATTGATTCTGTTGTCGTAATTGGCTTGCTCGCCTGCTACTGCTCCACGAAAGGCATTCAAATCATTTTGAAACTCAAAAGGATTATTCATATTTATATTAAATACAGATAAAAAAAATAATTTATTAATAATTTTTAAATAATTATTTAGGATAAAGTTTATCTTTAAAGTTTAAATATACTTCGGGTGGGGTAGAGTCTAATCTAAAGTATAACCATGAAAAAGGTGCTTTTCTTGCCTCATCCATATAACTATCAAAAGCTTCTGAACCTCCAAATGTATCTTGTATATCATCTTTAATTGATTGAAGTTCTTTGGCTGATTTTGTATTTCCTGACAACAATAAACCTGTCATATTATTTCTGATAATTGTTGAAATATCATTATATTTTTGATTATTAATCATGAATAAGCATCCATCACCTTTATTGACAGCATGTCTAAATCGAGTGGCAAAGTGAATAGCCTTTCCACCTTTTCTTCCATGTTTATTTAGATCACCACAAATGTCATCTAAAATTAAAGCAAAACTAGAATCTCCATCAAGTTTTTTCTTTTCATGTTGTTTTTTTATAATATTATTTATAATATCATCACTATACATTTCATAACAAGTATGTTTGTATTTTTCAGCAGCGAATCGTGCTGAGGCATCATTAAAGATTGTATTACTAATAATATGACAATCTTGAAAGCAATCACAATAAAAATTAGGATTCAAAAGCATATTATTCCATAGAACCGATTTGCCGGAACGGATTGGAGCAGCACACACTAAGAGTTGTCCCTTATATATATTTGGTAGATTTGGATGTAGTTTCTTTTTTTCTTTCATTTCAGATTCGGGAGGTTGAATAGGCAAAATAGTTAAATCGTTATTCATTCTATATTTATAATAGAGATAGAAAAAAAAATCCGGTTTTTTTAATATTTTTTTCTATGCTTACTATATATGAACCCACAAGATACAGAATTATTAGATAATTTAAAAATATATTGTCCCCCTGAGATTGTTGCCAAATATTCACATAAGCAAAATAATCCTAAGGATTGGACTAGATTTTATTACTATAAACAAAAGAGAAGATATATTATCCCGAAGGAAAATATACAATATGATTATGAAGTTTCATCAACTCTTAATTATAATAAAAATGTTTTTTATAAAATGACTTCTATGAGTTCGTCTGACGGATATTTTGATTATTATTTTAAATTAAAAGATAATTTACCAAATGTAGTTGTCAAAAAATCTAATCGTGAAGGTAGATCACAACGATCGAAAAATATTACCAAATCAAAATATATTCCTCCCGAAACATGTCCCGAAACTGGTAAGTTTATAGTAAGATTTGATTAATTTTTATTAAATAATTTAAAAATTAATCTAATATCCCCATCCTGAAGAATGAATATTTTTCTTCTGATTTTTTAATATAGAATATGCTGAAAAACTCTCTAGTTGTGGAGTTGTTCTAATATTTTCACGGGACACATTTCTATTTCTTCTTGTTGATTGGGGTTGTGCTCTTTGAACTTTTTGAACTGGAGGTCTTGGTTTTTGATGATATGGTATTTTTTTATTTGGATGAGGTTCTTGACTTATAGATACTTTTTTTCTTTTTCTTTCTTCATATTTATCCATCAAACCACAAAAATAATCAAAAGACATTTGAGATTTCATGTGGTTTTCGACAGGTGGCACGGGTCGTGGAATAGGTATTGCTGCTGATCTATTTACTGTTTCTATGGGATTACTTTTTGCTTTTTTTGCTGCTGCTTTTGCCTTTCTAACTTCTAAAGACTTTTTACGAGCTGCCGCTAATTGTGCTTTTCTTTCATCAGTCATTACCCTCTTTTTTCGTTCTTTTTTATCTTTTCCTCGCTTTCCTCTAGTTTTCTTTGATACTTCTTCTTCTTTGATTACTAAATCTATATTTGTTATATCATTTTCTATATTAATTCCTGTTTTTTCTTCAGTTTTTTCTTCAGTTATTTCCATTTCCATCATTTTTTTCTCCACTTCTATTTTTTTATTCTCTTCTTCTTGTTTCTTTTTCTTTCTCATTACAAATATTTCAGATGGTTTCATGAATCTTTCTTGAGGTATATCATTTATTATTAATTCATCATCTTCCTTAGGTATATTTTCACCCATCATTTTTAAAGGATCTGCTTCTACCGTTAAATCCGGCAATCCTGAGATACTTTCGTCAAATACTTTTTTATGTCCCGACATTTTATTATATATTTATTACAGAAAATATTTTTTATGAAAAAAATTAATTATTTATATAAAAAATATTTTTATACTATTTTTATTTTGTATTAATAATTACGATATGCTGAATCGATTGCTGTTGGAGCTCTTTCATTTGGAAATACTGCTCCTCGTTTTTCTAATGTCATATTCTTACCATCAGATCCACATTTAATTTTAATCCAAATAGAACTATCAGGTGTTAATCCAGTTAGTTTTTTACCGGTATTATCGGTAATTTTCACCTTGATTTGGTCCAAAGAATCACTACCTAGATTCTTAACTTTTATCCAATTTTCATTTGCCGGTTCATGGAAGACTTCTCGTCTTGTTGCGTCTGAGGTCTCCACAGTTGGAACTACACCAAGAATATTAGCTGATATGGCACCTCCCCAAACACTATTTCCTCCACCTAAATCACCATCTATACCTATATTCGGTAATTGAATAATAGCTAAAGGGCATGGAGCAGCCCAATTTGCCGCTGCGAAATCAGAACTTAATCCTGTTGTTGAAGCGGATGATGCTAATGTATGTGTTTTCCTCTCTTGAAATCCAATTGATCCAGCTATATTTGAATATCTTTGAGATGCTGCTTGAATCATAGGTCTTGAAAATGAATTAATATTTTCGGTTAATGGTGAAAAAGCAAATGTAATGGGTAGAAATGAAAAATTGGGGTTTGACACATTAGCAGGGTCATCTACCCATTCAGCATAGGGTATTTGACTCATACTGGCAATTTCATTAGTTTTTGCGGCATGTTCTATACCTTGAAGACATATTGCTCCTAATTGTGATGGGTCAGGTGGAAGATAAACATTATTTCTATGTGCGTATCCCATATAAATTGGGGCATGTGTATAAAGGTCAAATTGTCCTTCATCACTTACAGCTACATAACCAGGTGCTCCACTAGCCGTCATATGTCGAGCGGCACCATTTACGGGTCCTGCCGCTAGTGCTTGTGGATCAACTGTATTAGTCAAAAAATCAATACAACATTTATTTTCATCTGCGGCATTTCCAACTTTATAAGCTGTGGCAGCATCACCTAATTTTCCATCTACAGGTCTAAATACAACTTCATTATAAACTGGTGTTCCTCCTGGTCCTACACCCCATCTACCTTCTCCTACCTTAACAGCATTACTTCTATCCCAAACTTCATTTCCAGTCCAAGCCTTAGGAATAGGATGATAATATACTCCTATTTGGTATGAGCCAGGTGCTCCTTGTGCTGGGACAAATCTTTCGACTTCCCACCATAAATCCCACTTGGCACCTCCTACAGCCCAATCTAATCTTAAATCATGTTGATTTGCTGCTTCATCTCTAATATCATATCCAGTATGGGTTGTTTCATTCCAAACTTTTCTACTTTGAATTATACCACCACACATACCTAATATATATTCCCTATCTACAGTTTCGTCTAGTTGAACTCCCCATCTCCAACCATATTGATAATTAGGTATAATATCGTCAGGAGTGGAATTACCAAATACAGCAACGGCAGGATCGGTTGGTTGAAGAGGTGCTCCTCCCATAGAACCATTCCATAATACATCTGTTTTCAATAAACAATTAGCAGTTTCGGATGGATAGAAAGCACAATATCGTCTATCTAATTGAGCTAAGGTTAATGCTAATGGGTCTGAGACATTTCCAGGTATGGTGCCTGGAGAACCTCCTAAATCTTGACCGCAAGATACTACAAACTTCTTTCCTATAAAATCAGGGTCTAATTCTTTTGTAGCATTTACATAATTACGATCACATGAGAACTTCATTTTTTCATTTGTAGCATCATAGGAACAAAAAAGACCTAATCTAAGGGGTGATACAGGAATATCAGAGAAATTACCGAAGGCAAAATCTTTATTATAATTACCTACTGCTAGAGCATTAATAATTTGACTTGCTAATTGAACTGGTGTAAATATACCTGGTTTAATTTTTATCCTATATGAACCGTAGGGAGCATATGCCCCATAACCAGCTCCACCATAAACAATAATAAATCCATCATTATTACCTCCTGCTATTGTTTGACCTTCAGTTGGATCGGCTCTTGTTAATTGTGCTCCACATAGACATATTTCAGCATTTTTGGGTAGTTTCAATCCTCTTGAGAAATGATTTTCAAACTCAGCGGGATCTTGTCCTCTACTTGTTAAGACAACAATACTCATTTATATATAATTAATATAATATTTTTTTTTTATCTAATATTTATATATAATGGATGTTTTCAAAGTAAATAATTTACTAAAATCTAAACCGAAAAAAGTTGTTAAACTATCTCAGGACCATATACTTAAAATGAATGAAAAAGAAGAGATTAAAAAAAAACTAAAGTTTGACAAACCTGAAAAAGTTTTCATGAATTATAAAAAAAAAACTAAAACAAAAAAATAATTTTTTTAAACTATTAAGTTTTCAATATTATCATTTACTACTTCTTCAGTATTATCTTCACTTGAACTACTAAGTATTTCACTATCACTTGATAAATAGATCTCTGCCTCCTCTACTATCTCCTCATTTACCGGTCGATATATCTCTATCTCATCTAATCCATTTACTTCTTGAGGACGAGATATTTTTTCTTTTTTATATTTTTTTTTAAACTTTGATGTAATATATTCAGGAACTAATCCACTAATTTCATTTAGTCTTTCAAAGTTCTCCATGACAATTTTTAATAAATCTTTTGGAATTATTCTTTGTTCTCTAGGTAGTCCCATCTGAACCTTAATAAATCTATATAGTTTTGAATATTGTAAATATGATATTCTATGATTTTCTGCTTTTCTATTAAAATTAAAATATGATTGGATAGTGCCTAATATTCCAGTAATTAAACTAAGTGCTCCAACAAACTTTAGAGCATCATTTTCATTAGCTTCACCAAATATATTTTTAGCTGATAGAGTAAGAGATCCACATAAAGTAGAAAAGACGATTACAGGTAGGTCTATTCTCTGAGCTTTTCCCGAATAGTATCCTTCTGCGTCTTTATGTAATACACTTAAACATAGTGAGTTTTCACCTAACATTTTAAAATATTTTTCTAGATTAAAAGTCCAATTAACATTATCAGTTTGATAATTCATTTTATTTATTATATAAATAATAGATAAAATAAATAATTTAATATATTTATTTACTCATCGTCGCTGTCAAACTCGTCATCACCGACGGAATCATATACTAAATATGATGGTTTGAATACTGCTCTTATTGTGCTACGCATTCTTTTACCCCCACTAGGAGTTTTACCTGCTAGTTTATCTTCTTCTGTCATATTACTATATTCCCATTTACGATATGCTTTTCGCACATTCTTTTCAATCGATTCAGGTCCATAATATTCCATAATTTTATTTTGAAAATATTTAATTCCTCTTTTTGTTTTTGTATCCTGTTGCCATAATTCAAATAATTCTTTTACTGATAAATAACATTTTTTATCTGTAATTTCAATAGTATTATCAAACCAAGCTTTTTCTTCACTAATTTCTGCCAAATATTCTTTTGTATCTCTTTTGACTTCTTCAGGAAAATCACATCTTCTCAATCCTTCTTCTTCATATATACCATAAAACTCTAATAATAATAACATCATGGCTTCGTTGAAATATCCTGCTTTTATTTGATCTTTTAGATTCATATTTCCAACCTTATATTTTTTTGGATTTTTTTCTAACCTTTCATCACCATCAGAAATAAAGGTATATGGAAACTTAACCCCTACGATTCTATTAATCATACTCTCACCTCCAGTATCACTATCAAACTTAATAGTAAAATTAGCTGATATAAGGAGTGGTGGCATTACAAACTTTTTCACTTTATTTGAATACAATTCTCTACAAGATATTTCACCCTGACCTGTAGCATCTTTGAAAATGTCAGTAATGAAAACTAATTTAGCTGGTGGTTCATCCGTGTAAGCTATTCTAGCTTTTTCTAATTGTGCTAATTTGACATTTATCGCTGAACCTTTATTATCATAAGTAAAATATGAATAATCTAATCTACCACAATATTCACCAAATACATATTTCAATAATTCAATTAATAATCCTTTTCCATTTCTACCAACACCTTTGAAAAAGAATGCCAATTCTTCTTTATTTGCTTCACCTCTAAGTGATCTTGCCAACGACTTCATCATCAAACGATACTTGGATTTTGTTTCAAACATATTCATCAATATCTTTTCTAATTCTTTTTTTCTGACCTGATATTTTTCATCTTCAAAAACATCTCCCATCTTATATCCACAACTCATAGTAATAAACTCATCATTTTCAGGTTTAGCTTTTCTGAACTCTTTTGTATTCAAATCAATTACACCATCATCAAAACCTAGTAAATGATTCATAGTATCTGCTTCATCTAGGAAAGATTGATTGAAAAATAATTCCATAACTCTTCCTACAATTTGTTTTTTTGATGCTTGATTATAAACTTTATTTAATTTTACTTTTTTTGCTAATTCCCATTTTGTTTCAAGTTTTTTAAGTTGTGAATTACAGATCTTTACACATCTAGTATCATGTTGAGTTGCTTTATAACCTAGAAGATTGTCCTTATCATTCTTATCAGTAATATTATGTATCATATAATATTCTTGTAATGCGTCTAGTTGTCTTTTCATAAATGTAGAACACCATGCGGTAATAGTTGATATTTCACTTTTTTCTACTTCTTTCATGAAATCTTCCATATATTCAACATATTCTTTACATAACTGAGGAAACTCCATTTTTTTAAAAACACCATATTCATTTAATTTGAATATTATATTAGTTTCACCTACTTTTGCTGAAATAAAATTATTCATATTTTTCTTTACAAATGCTTCAGCAAAATCATTATCAGTTCCAACAAGATTTCCTACCTCATGTCTATACATACCATATTTAGTTAGAAAAGGACAAACATATTTTTCATTCCAGTTAATACCTTCTTCATTCAATATATCTTTAATTTCTTGTGCTTCATCAAAAGGTTTTAGTTTGAACTCGATTTCAAAATCCAATTCTTCTTGAAATCTATCATTTAGATAATCAATAAAATCTTGAGGACATGTGAAAGTATGATGATTATCTAAATAATGTTTTCTAATCATGAATCCATCGTGAGCTAATACTAGTTCATTAATATTACATATATCTTCTTCACTTACCATCATAACTACATATTTCAATATTTCTACCTCTATCATTTGAAAATATTTTGCCATAAAAGTTCTCATTTTTTCAATATCACTTTCTTTATCTTTTGTTAGTTCAGGATAAAGTGAATCTCTGTATTTTTCAATTAGAAACTTTTGAATCATTTTTATTTCTTTTTCATATTTGATAATAAAATCATTTACATTTGATAAATCTACTTTATGTCTTTTGAAATGATGTTTCCATGATCCACCATTCAAAATAATAATAAATATCTTTTTGGCAAAATCTCTGTTTTGTTTGGTTTCATCCATTATCTCTTGTAATATTTCATCTCTTCTATCACAATATTCAGTAATCATATCACATGGTAATCCAAACTCTTTACATTTTTGTTTTGCTATTTGTAAATGTGCGTTGATAATATCAACATCATAATAATCATTTTCAGCTAGAAAATGTCTAATAGGTCTTCTCATTACTCCAAGTGATAAACTATCCTTTGGATATACTCTTCCATAATCTCCTGAGTTTTTGGAACCGAAATATTGAACTCCCTCAAGAAACCAATATTTCGTTCCTGACTTCTCTTTACATCTCATATTTTTCATCAAATTATTATAATATTCTCTTTCAATCTCATATTGAGGTATGTGATCGTTATTATCACTCTTAGGGTTTTTCCACCATGCTCTAATAGGCTTACATACCTTCTTAGATTTGATGACGGCTTGTAGTCTTTCCATATTGAAGAACTCAGTATGGAGTCTTTCAGTAAGACAAGTGTTAGTGGATTTGGCTGTTATTACAAACTGGCTAGTTTCAGACATCTTATATATATATATCTTAGATAATAATTCTTTAAATGATTTAATATAAGATATATATTAGTAATTGAATAAATGATATAAAAAATATAAAATCTATATATATTTTATATTATTTCTAAATGTTTTTATTTTTGGGGAGTTTTCTTGGGTCTGCCTCGTGGCATTCCTGATCGCTTCTTTTCCCAATATTTTTTATTGGCTTTTTTTTGTGCTGCTTTACCTTTGTCAGAAGTTTTATATTTTTTATAACTTTCTTTTGCTGCCTCTTTTTTCTGATCTAGTATGGTAATCATTTGGCTAAATAATTCTGCCTTTTCTTTATCGTCTTTTGTTTCTTGAAATTGTTTCTTGATATTTGCTAAACTCATTATATATATATATATGATATTTTTTTAAATGTTTTTTTCTTGTCTTATAATAAGTTTATTATTTCTTCATAAGATTTAGACCCAATACAATTTGTTTCTTAAGTTTCGGAGTCATTTTCATTTTCTTTTTATGGAACATGAAACTTTCACCATTTTCTACTTTTTTTAGTTTATTTAATTCACTTCTCTTAAATGTATAATCATCACCAACTTTTAATGATTTTTTTAAACCACCTTTTTTAAAACTTACTTTTTCACCATCTAGCTCGACAGTTTCCATTCCTTTTGTCATCTTTTTTCTACCTCTTTTAACATCAGCTTTTACTTTTGGTTCAAAGTTTCTTTTGGATTTTGATTTGGTTCCTTTTACTTGTCCTTTCATACCTTTTGATTCATCTTTTTTATCTTTTGCTCCTTGTTTTTTATAGGATGCCCTAGATTTAGTTATTGCCTCCTTGTAAGATACGCCATTTTTTTTAGCATATGCTTTTACATGTTCTATCCATGAATTAGCCATTTATATAATACTAAATAGAAAAAAAAATTATAATAATTTTTATATTTAATTATATTTTAGAATATTATGAAAGTTTCAAGAGCAGCCCAAAACATATTCCACTACAATTCTCAAGATTAGATGCTTCATAAAATCTTTCATCTTTTCTATCTACCCATAGGACCTTGAACCTGATCTCCATTTCTCCATCAAATACAGCTTCAGTTGTAAAATTATGAGGTAAATAATAGTCTGTATGATCTAGCCGATCACCAAAGTAATATTTCACTTCAAATATCCTTGTTTTTCCATCTTCATTATTATTGTAAGGCTTACTATCGTGGTGTTTTAGTAGATCCATTTTTATATGTATGATATATATATATCTTTATAATCCATTTCAATTTTTTAGAAAAATCACACTTTAATAATAAAAATGTGATTTTAATATTTTTTGTCTTTTTTATCTTTTTTAAACTTTTTAACTCGACCTGTTTTTGCCTTTTCTTTTTGTGCTGATTTTATTTCTTTTTTTGATAATTCTTTGAATGTTGCTGGTGTTTTCTTAGATACTTTCTTTGTTGGTCTATATACATCTCCTTTCTTTTTATAACCTGTTCCTCCTCTCTGATTTTTCCAATCTTCATCAAACCACCTTTTTAATGGTGCTTTATCTGTCTTTTTGCCTTTATAGGGGGATTTTTTTTCACCGTATTTTTTTTTGAACGCCGTCTTATACTCTTTTACTAAAATGCCGCTGCGGTATGCTGAATGTTGCGGCATTTTTTTATATACCTTTTTCTTTACTGAATCGTATAGCTTTTGATCTGTGGGTATTGCCATTTATTAATACATTAGAAAATAAATCACGAAAATCACAATTATCACACTTTTTCATGGGAAGGGTCGCCTATGGCTGAAACCTAAAAGATATATTGGCGGTTGGGGTTTTGGAGATTATTTGAACTCTCTCTAAAAAGTGTGATTTTTGTGATTTCTGTGATTTCTGTGATATATATACTAAATTATACAGATTTATACTAACTTTTCATAAATATATTATTTATACAAACCTTTTAATTTGTATAAATTACTATTAAAACTTCTATAATTAATCCTTTTTGAGATAAACGGATTGTTGAACTCCTACGGAGTGATTCATCTTTTCAGCTAATTCCTGTTTCTTTTTCTGTTCCTCAGGGTCGAACTCATTACTGATCTTAATCTTTCTCAGCATAGACGCACTAATCTTCTTACCTGTGCTTGAAAAGATTCTTGTCAATAATTTAGATAAACCGTTTTTGGATAATTTATCTCCACCTGAGTTAATCAAAAGATTATCACTTTTATTGAAGTTTAACCATAGATTTAATACAGAGTTCAGAGATTTCTCTACAGGTATTTTAATATTATCTTTTGTTTCACTTTTGACAACATTCTTACCAAAATGAAATACTTTTTTATTTCTACTAGTTTTCACTAGATAAATGTTATTATCTTTATCTTCTTGTGATAAATCATCATAATCTCCCTTACTAACTATCTTAGTATTAGCGTATTCTAACCTACGAGGGGGATGGAGTGTATATAAACTTAACACTAAATACTTCTGTATTAACTGTAAATCAGATTTCTTTTTCAGTTCTGTTGTAGATTGTTTGTATCCTTTCTTTTTAATTTCTCTACCTAATTTCCTTTGAAACTTTAATATATCATTCCAATCAATCCAGTTCTCACTTTCTTTGATGTTTTTATCATGTGTATTTATTTGTTCTGTATATTTTGTATGTTCTGTTTTTAACATATCACTATAATCATCATATACCTTTTCAAATCCTTTGAGAGGATCCTTTCTTTCCTTTGGAGAGATCGCCACTAAAATAGATGATAAATAATTCTTTTTCTTAGAGGAACTTTGACTATTAACAAACTTTTTAATTTCTTTTTTTTTAGACTTTAAAAACTTATTTGAAACATAATCTTTTTGTGTAATCTCATTAGCCAAAAGATTCAAATATCTTTTATAGATGTTTAATGTTGTATCTCGAACACCTCTGCCGGATTTAACTGATTTGAGTAAA
>VMHT01171803.1_pt1 | contig 24034 bp, 15 predicted proteins | sample 4693611 | NCBI WGS metagenome assembly VMHT01 (sample SAMN12280063, study PRJNA550983) | marine metagenome | isolation source: seawater sampled from same location over 5 years 0.02-0.2 micron viral filtrate | place: USA: collected off the coast of southern California halfway between the port... ...
ATTCTTGGTTAATAATAAATTAACTGTATTAGAGCATTTAACATCTAGTGAAATAGATAAAGAAGCAGTAAAAGATACATTAATAGAAGAGTATTCTAAGTATGATAAAGATTTACGTTTATTAACGTATAAAATTTTATTAGAGAAATTTAACTCTAACTATAAATCTTTACTACCAGAACAAAAGAATATCTTAAAGGAATTTATTACTTCAGTTAATTCTACTACTAGATTAAGAAACTTAGTTAATGAAGAAGTAGAAAAGATTAGAAAAGAAGTTAAAGAACTAGCAAATAAAGTCAAAGACGAAGTAGTAAAAATAAAATTACAGGAAGTATTAAAAGGAATAAACCCTATTAAGAAAACTGAAAAGATTACAGATAACCATTTAATTAATTTAATGCAATATTACGACTTAGTTAACGAAATGCGTAAACTATGAAACGAAGTGCATTAGTAAAAGCGGTAAGAGAAGTAATCGAAGAAATGAGTACGACAGCTGGCGTTGCAGGCTATCAAACTCCGTTTGCTTTTTCGAAAGGCAATAAAAAGAACCGAGCAACAAAAAAAATGGAGAAATTAGGTTACAAAGTAGTAAAGCAAAAAAAAAGACCTTATAACACTAAAATGTTTGATTATTTAGATGAAAACGTTAACAGAAAAATATAGAGGAGTACTTAACGAATCTTTCTCAAAAGGACAGTTCGTTAGAGATGCTCGTATGGCACAGCCAAGCTTGATAAATCAATTTACTAGCTACAATGATGCTGTATTAATACTTAAAAGTAAAGGTATGATATCTGAAGAAGATAAACTACCAGAATATGCAGAATTTGAAAATATATCAGACGAAGCTATTAGAAGAGGTATTGACGCAGAATTAGAAGGAATGGGACTAATGTCTCATGATTCAGTATCTGAAGAAGATCAAGCTAAAGCAAAAGAAAAAGCTTTAAAGAATTTAAAGAAAGATCCTTTACATTACCTAAATCTACTATCAGGCGAATCTAGTAAGGTCGATAAGCACGATAAACCGGTAGAGTTTAAAAAAGGTAAAGAAGTAGATACTTTCAATGGTACGAAAAAAGCCGAATTGAAAGAAGAAGCTGGCATACCAACAGCTTTCGATAATGAAAATATGGAAGCTTTACTTCAAATCGTCTTAAAGTACGTTGAAGATCCAGATGAAGCAGAAGCTGCAGTACAAAAAGTAGACGATCACGGATTAGATTCACTACCAGCAGATTTATTGGCTAATTTAGATAGAGATGAAGAATACAAAGCTTGGTATAAAGACCTTCATGGTATGGCTGAAAGTAACCAAGAAGAGTCTATTGCTAATTTTATCATTAAACATTATACTAATCCTAAAACAGGTAAGAGTTTGATTGATGATGAAATTATAGGAGACTTTTTTAAAACTCATCCTGAATCAAGAGATCAAGAACCTGAAGATGCATTAGATAATTTTGAAGAGTATCTATCAGTTAACTACGAAATGCCTGGGGACTATATGCAAGAAAATGAAGACCCAGCTTATAAAGTGTTTACAGATATAGGATTAGGGTACTTAAAAGGGTTCAATAGACCTCATTCACTAACAACTAAGCAGCTGCAAACTTTAGGACGTAAGGTTGTGCAGTCTCTATATAAAGGAGACTTAGAAGCAGCTAAAGCTAAGTTTGTTACACCTGATACTGAAATGGATGAGCAAATAGATGAAGCATTAGTACCTGCTTTAGATAAAATGGGGAAAGAAATATACGGTAAATTTGTTAAGGCAGGAGCATTTAAAATAAAAGCAGTAACTTCTAACCCTGGAAGATTGGGACAATATATGAATCCAGTTAGGAAAGATTCTTCTTTGGTAGCTATTGTAGGTGACACTTCCCAATTGGATGTATATACACATTTAGATAATTTACAACTAGTTCAAGACATTATAGGTGATTTCGATATAAAAGATTCGCGAGAAGAAGCTGGAGATAAAGGTGTTTATACTGCTCTTCCTGATGCAAAAAAAGTTGTTGCTTCAAACGGTATAGTACAAGTCAAATTAAAATCCGGGGATAAAGTAGTGGGTGAGCAAATGACTGACCAAGAAATGGCAGACATAGCTAAATACGGTAGAGAAGATAAACCAGTAAAAGCATTCAAACCAGGAGATAAGTTCTCTAGTGATTTTGATTATGAAGGTATGTTAGAGTTTGGTATGAAAGTTAGACTTAATACTCCTATAAGTACTTTAAAAGCATTATATGACTCTTTCGAAGACGTTAATTACCATAGTGAAAATAGTCACTTAGGAATGGCTTTAGATGCAATCGAAGCAAAAGACAAGTCAGAAGCTTTAGATCACATAAGAAACTTTAAAAAAGCAATCAAACAGACTTTAGTATCTTTTAATGAAGGTGCTGATCCTAATAGAGATATAGAGGAGTATGTGGATCCTAAATCTAAACTATTTAGACCAGGTAGTACTGATGACGGAGAAGAAATGAATGAAAGAGTAGGTAGTTTACAAGAGTTTATTGCTCTTATACAAGATAGAGCAGCAGAAAACGATACTACAGAAGCTGAAGAAGCAGAAGAAGTAATGTATGCTTTAGGAGAGCATTATAACTTAGGTGTAGATATACTGCATGGTCCATTTGAAGGTAGAGGAAAAGATCATGACGGAGACGGAGATGTAGATTCTGATGATTATATGGCTGCTAAAGATAAAGCTATCAAAAAAGCAATGGGTAAAGATGAAATCGTAAAAGAAAACATTAAAGCTATCATTTCAAAAGTACTAGAAGAAGGTACTCTTAACGAAGCTGCTACTCAAGAATTAGCTAAAATGACTGATACTTACGGAGGATTTGAAGGAATGAAATCAGTACTTTTACAATTACAAGATGTAGTAACAGATATAGAATCGTATTACGATAAGACTAGAGGTAAGATTCAGAAAGCATTCGATGCTATGGGTGATATAAGAAATGAAGAAGGTTTAAAAGTAGGAGGATTTTTAGCTCCAGCTATTGAAACAGCATTTATTAAAGATCTCAGACCAGTTACTAGACAAGGATTTACAAAAGGATTAGACCAACCAAAGGTAAGAGTTATTTCTCAAAGAGATATAGACAGACACAACTCAGGTGAAGCTCCTCTAGGAGAAGCAGAACCAGCTAAAGACACTGTTTATACACCTCCGGTAAACGGAACATTAAGAGAGAATAAAAAATAAGACATGGCACAACTATTAGTAGAAGTATCAACATTTAGACCTATTATTACCGAGTCAAAGACTAAACCGGGAGTATTCGAGGTTGAAGGTGTTATGCAAAGAGCAACAGCTAAGAATCAAAACGGCAGAGTTTATTCTAAATCTATCTTAGAAAGAGAGATGAATAAATATATGGATGAGTTTGTAAAGAACGGAAATGCATATGGTGAATTAGATCATCCTGAATCTCCTGTTGTATCTTTAAAAAATGCTTCTCATATTGTAAAAGACCTATGGTGGAAAGGAGATGACTTAATGGGGAAAGTTGAGTTATTAAATACACCAGCAGGTAATATTGTAAAAGAAATAATCAAAGCAGGACATACTATCGGTATTAGTTCTAGAGGTACCGGCTCAGTTCAACAAACTAACGAAGGTAATTTAGAAGTACAACCAGACTTTGAATTAGTATGTTGGGACTTTGTATCTAATCCATCAACTCACGGTGCATTTATGAACCCTATATCGTTAAATGAAGCTAAAAAGAAAGTTTCTAAATATATGAATTTAGATTCTATTATTAACGATATATTAAGAGCATAATGAAATTAGCGGAAATAGCTTTACCAAATCAAAAACTTACTAGAGAAGAACAACTTCAAGTAGTATCAATGGTATTAGAAACTTCTAATTATACTATTTCTGAAGCTAAATCTAATCAAAGTATTAAAGAAGAGATTAAACTTAACTTAGAATTTTATACTGAAGTTAAAAAAGGATTTGTAAATGAAGCAAGTGGGGTATTAGGTAGTATATTAAGCGTACTCGGTAACATAAAAGACTTTTTAACTGGTGCTAAAGTAGTTAAGGATGTTATAGGTTTTATTAGAGGAATACTTGATAAGATCGCAGAAAAATTAACCCCATTAGTTGATAAATACATTCCTGCTAATTTACAGAAGACTGTTAAAGCAACAGGAGAAGCTATAGTATTCGAGATAGATATGTTTAAAGATTTAGCTCAGTGGTTATATAAAACTTTATCACCGGCTGGACTTGCAAAACTTTTTGCAATGATTAGATATAAAACCTTCAGACCATCAGAAGAGCAAAAAAAATGTATGCTAGCTGCCGCTACCGCAGTATACAGAGCAGTCCTTATAGGTTTACTCATAGCATTTTTATTTAAATTAGGAACAGCTTTATTCGCTATAGCTACTGCAAAGTCAATTGCTGGAGCAGCATTAGCTGGCGGAGTACAAAAAGCAGGGTTTGTAGGTCTTAAACCTTTATTTGTTAAGCTTGGTGGTGGAAGTGCTTATAAAGGAGTATTTAGCGCTTTTAGTGCAGGAGTTAAAACAAAAGATAGCAGTAAGTTAAAAGCACAACTTGATGCTATTAAAAAAGACGAAATAGAAGGCGGAGTCTTTGATAAAATAAACGCATACTGGAACGAATGCCCAGTAAAATAAAAACTTTTTCATATTTACTTAGTTTTCCGGAAATAGTATATATTTATATACGAATATACAGTCATCTATACTGTATTATATTTTAAACGAACTTTCCTATTACGATTACAATAATCGTAGAAATCAAACAAATTTTTTAAAATGGCAAACAAAGATTTATTCAAGCAAGCTATTGCTGAAGCTAAATCTATCAGAGAAGCCGCTATTGCTAACGCTAAAGAAGCTTTAGAAGAGTCTTTAACTCCACACCTAAAGGACATGTTAGCTGCTAAACTTCAAGAAATGGAAGATTCCAAAGTTGAAGAAGAAGTAGTAAACGAAGTCGAAGAAGAAGTAGAGGAAGCAGTTGATACAACTGTTGAAGAGTCTGAAGAAGTAGCTGAAGAGTTAGATGTAGAGGAAGCTATGGAAGATGATGAAGACGCAATGGAAGAAGCCGAGGATGACTCAGAAGAATCTGAGGACGAAGCAGAAGGCGAAGAAGAAGTAGAAGCCGATGAGGAAGACGAGGAAGTTGAAGTTAAAGACATGGAAGTCGATGACTTAAAAGACCTTATCCGAGACATTATCGCTCAAGAAATGGGTGACGGTGGAGAAGAAGAACTAGACGGTGCCGATATGGATGCAGGTGCAGAAATGGAGCCAGCAATGGACGACATGGAAGCAGGTGCAGACGATGAAGAGATCGATCTAGATGAATTATTAGCCGAGTTAGAGTCAGCTACTAACGAGGAAGTAGAAGAAGAAGTAACTGAAGAAGTAGAAGAAGAAGTAGTTGCTGAAGAAGAAATTAAAGAAGAAGATAATTCTGAATTAAAAGAAGCTTTAGAAACAATCGAAACTTTACAGAATCAATTACAAGAAGTAAATCTTCTTAACGCAAAATTAATGTATGTTAACAAAGTATTCAAAGCTAATAATCTTAGTGAGAATCAAAAAGTTAATATTATCGCTGCTTTTGATAAAGCCGAAACAGTAAAAGAAGTAAAATTAGTATTCGAAACTGTTTCTGAAAGTGTAGTAACTAAAAAAGCTACTAAAGTTAACGAAAGCAAATTAGGTATGGCTTCAAAACCAACTGGAACTACTGCTGCTAAACCAGAAGTAATTTCAGAAGTATCTGATGCGGTTAAAAGAATGCAAAAATTAGCTGGTATTATTTAAAACTATTAATAACGAAATTTAAAATTTATTTCAATCATGGAAATTAACAACCTATTAGAAAGCGCAAACGGCTACAAAGCATTAAAAGCTGATGCTGCTCGTTTGGCTGACAAATGGTCTGCTTCTGGATTGCTTGAAGGATTAGAAGGTAAAGATAAAGACACTATGTCTATCATGCTAGAAAATCAAGCAAAGCAAATCGTAGCAGAGCAATCATCTACAGGTACAGGCGCTATTAGCGCTACAAATGCTGGAAATGAGCAGTGGGCTGGTGTTGCCTTACCATTGGTAAGAAAAGTATTCGCTCAAATCTCATCTAAAGACTTTGTATCTGTACAACCAATGAACTTGCCTTCTGGGCTAGTATTTTACTTAGACTTCAAATACGGCAATGCTGTAAACGGAAGAGCTACTACAGACAACTTATACGGTAACGTATCTACTGCTGGAGACAAAATGACTGTTGCTGACGGAGACGCTTCTGGCGGTCTTTATGGTGCTGGTCAATTTGGATACTCTATCAAGCCTAAAACTGCTGCAATCACTCCTTCAGCACATGCTGCTGCTGCTGCTGCTGATGTAAACTTTAGCGGTAACGAAGGATCTAAAGATAAGATTGTATTGGCAGCTCCTGCTGATGCAGATTTACAAGGTGTAAGAGCATTTAGAGTTTCTGCAGCTGGTTTATTACCTGAGTATACTAAAGTAAACGGATCAAACATCGAAATGATCGTTGATACTCACGATGGTAGTGAAGTAACTTTAACTTATCACGTTGCTCCAACTGATTCTACTAGAGGTGACTTTGAAGATTCTGATGCAGTTTCTGCAGGAGATGTTTCTTCTCTAGTTATCCCAGAAATCAACGTAGAGTTGAAATCTGAGGCAGTTGTTGCTAAGACTAGAAAGTTAAAAGCACAATGGACTCCAGAATTCGCTCAAGATCTTAACGCTTACCACAGCATCGACGCTGAGGCTGAGTTAACATCTTTATTGAGTGAGTATATCTCTATGGAGATTGATCTTGAGATCTTAGATATGTTATTAGCAGACGCAGCTACTAAAGAGTACTGGTCAGCTCAAAATAACAGAGTATGGGACGGTACACAATTCGCTGCTAGTTCTGACGAATTCTATAATACTCAAGGACAGTGGTTCCAAACTCTTGGTACTAAAATCCAAAAAGTATCTAACAAAATTCACCAGAAAACTTTAAGAGGTGGAGCAAACTTCCTAGTATGTTCTCCTACTGTAGCTACTATCCTAGAATCAATTCCTGGATATGCAGCACAAACTGACGGAGATCAGGCTGAATTTGCAATGGGTGTACAGAAAGTTGGACAGCTTAACAGCCGTTACAAAGTATACAAGAACCCTTACTTAACTGAAAACCAAATCTTAGTAGGATTTAGAGGTGGTCAGTTCTTAGAAAGTGGTGCTGTATATGCTCCATATGTACCACTAATCATGACTCCTCTAGTATACGATCCTGCTTCCTTCACTCCAAGAAAAGGAATCATGACTCGTTATGCGAAGAAAATGATTAGACCAGAATTCTACGGAAAAATCGTCGTAGAAGGATTATCTACTATTTAATAGTTAGTTTAATCTAATTTAATATTGAGAGGGGCTTTTTAGCCCCTTTCTTTATTTTATTTACTAGCGATCAACTATTTATTAGTATACAATAAACGTTTTTTGCTTATGTCATCAAACCATCACACAGACGAGGTCTTCGTCTTAAAAAGAAGACCAAAAGGTCCTATAAAGTTTAACGTTACACTTAATGAGGAACAAAAACAAGCGAAAGCTTCTATTCTTAACTCTCCAATAACAGTTCTTAAAGGTATGGCCGGTAGCGGTAAGACATTAGTTGCTACCCAAGTAGGATTAGATTTGCTCTTTAGAAAAGAAGTAGATAAGATAATCATAACACGCCCTACAGTTTCAAAAGAATCAATAGGGTTCTTACCTGGAGATATCAGAGAAAAAATGGACCCATGGTTAGCTCCTATCTACCATAACCTATATATGTTATATAATAAAGAGAAGGTAGATAAAGAAATTGAAAAAGGAACTATAGAAATAGTACCATTTGCTTTTATGAGAGGAAGAACGTTTGTAGATTCGTTTGTTATAGTTGACGAGGCTCAAAATGTTACCCATACTCAAATGGAAACCGTTATAGGTAGACTGGGGATAGGAAGCAAAATGGTGATATGTGGCGATATAGCCCAGATAGATTTAAAAGATAAAAGAGAAACAGGTTTTTCTTTCTTATCTAGGATTGAAGAACAGGTAGAAGGCTTTGTTACTCATTCATTACAGCAGAACCATAGACACACTATTGTATCGCCGATATTAAAGGTGTACAAAACGTTTAGAGATTAGAACTCTCTTATTACAATACCTTACTATTTATAATAAAACTATACTCGATGGCTAATATAAGTATTTGGAACGGATCAAGCACCTTTTCAGCCGGTCAAACTCCTTTCGGGTTCTACGATAGTGATTCCGCATTTGTAAATGATGCTGATAAAGTAGCTTCTTTTTGTGCTACTAGACTAGGATATCCTCTAATGGATGTAGAATTACAGTCAGGATCTTTTTACGCCTGCTTTGAAGAAGCTGTTACTACCTACGGAAATGAAGTATTTCAATATAAAATTAGAGAAAACTACCTCAACCTAGAAGGGGCAACAACCTCTAGCGTAGTAAACAATCAGCTAATAGCTTCTAACATAGATAGATTTGTACAAATTGCTAAGAACTACGGTACTGAAGCTGTCGTAGGTGGTAATGTAACTAAACACTCAGGTTCATTAGATATTACTGGATCAGTTCAGAACTATGATATGGATGCTTGGGCAACCAATGAAGGTATTTCAGGAGGAATAGAGATTAGAAAAATATTCTACGAATCACCACCTGCCATTCAACGTTATTTTGATCCATATGCTGGTACTGGAACAGGTATTCAGTCATTAATGGATGCTTTTGAATTTGGTAGAATGAGTCCTGGAGTTAATTTCTTACTAATGCCTGCATCTTATGATGTTCTAAAGACTCAAGCTATAGAATTTAACGATCAAATTAGAAAATCAACCTTTAGCTTTGAATTAGTAAATAATCAATTAAAGATATTCCCTATACCAGCACAGAATGGTAGTTTAATATTTGAATATTATAAATTAGATGATAAATCAGCTGTTAACTATAATAATAACACTGGGTTAATAACTAATGTTGCGGAAGTTCCATATAATAACCCTACTTATTCTTATATTAATAGTGTAGGCCGTCAATGGATTTTTAAATATACGTTAGCATTAGCAAAAGAAAACCTAGGTTATATCAGAGGTAAGTATCAAACAGTACCAGTACCTGGAGCTGAAGCTACTTTAAATCAAGCTGACTTGTTAGCTGATGCTAGAACTGAAAAAGAAAACTTATTAACTAATTTAAGAGAAATGTTAAACGAAACTTCGAGAGGAAAGCAAATGGAATCTCAGTCTAACGAGGCTGACTTTTTAAGATCTACTTTATCTCAAGTTCCAATGACCATACACGTAGGGTAATGAAATTATTCACCATCATAGAACAGATTATATTTAGTACCTACGAAGGTATGATACGAGTTATGTACAAAGAAGGTGAAAGCGAAAATATGGCTGAGCTGTTACGTGCATTACCGGGCGTTACCACTGTTACTAATGCAGGCTCATCATCAGAAATGGGGAGTATGACGTTTAAAGTTAAACTTATAACCCAAAAAACAGGAGAAGAGGCATTTGCAGCATTTAAATCAAATGCTACAAGCAAATACCCGGGTATAATTAAAATAGAAATAGCTAACGAAACAATAGAAGAGAAGTAATGTTATTTGGAAGTAATAGAGATTTTGATTTACTAGTCAGTATTAACAGGGAGTTACTGAAAGATGTAATAGAACAAGAAATATTGATCTATAAAATTAATATTGCCGATACTTCTACAAACCTTTACGGGGAAGCATTACAGAAAACGTATTTAGAACCAGTTAAGTTTAACTGCTTAATTACTAGAGGAGATCAAGTAATTAATATTGACGAGTTTGGTCCTGATTTAGGTAGAGAAGCATCATTTGCCCTTCTTAAACAAGATTTAAAAGACGTTCAGCTTGTTCCTGAGGTAGGGGACATAGTAATGTGGCATGAAGACTACTACGAAGTAGATACAGTTAAGGAGAACGAGTTATTCTACGGTAGAAACAGTGATTACAATATAGAAAGAACAGCAGGATATGGAGATTCTATATCTCTTGTATTAGACTGTCACTTAACAAGAGCAGATAGAGTAGGAATAGCAAGACAAAGACTATAATAGATGGCTAAAAGGAAAAAACCGGTACCAAAATCACAAAGCGAGCTTTTAAGACAAGATATAAAGCCGGTACTTGGTACGGGAATGCCTCCAATTCCTAATTCTAAGAAAAGAGAAAACCAAAGAAGCATTAAAGGTGATACAGCCAAGAGATTCACAGTAGGATTAAGAGATATAGATGAAACTATAGTATATTACTTTAAAAACGTCATTAAACCTTCTGTAATTCAAAATAGCTCTAAGATAAACGTACCTGTTCTATACGGTTCTCCTGAAAGATGGAAATCTGTACAGAAAGATGGGTTTTACCGGGATAAAAACGGTAAAATACAGGCTCCTTTAATTATGTTTAAGAGAGATTCTGTTGAAAAAAACAGATCTTTAGGAAATAAAGTAGATCCTTCTAATCCTATCAGTGTAGGTATATATAAAAAACAATTTTCTCGTAAGAACGTATACGATAGATTTAGTGTTATTACTAATAGGAACCCTATAGAAGAATACTACGGAGTAATCGTACCAGAGTATGTTACGTTAACTTATTCATGTATGATATTTACTGACTACATTGAACAAATGAATAAATTAGTAGAATCTATAAACTACGCTTCAGACTCTTATTGGGGAGATCCTGAAAAATTTAGTTTTAGAGCTAGAATAGATTCATATACTACTACAACAGAGTTAAGTCAAGGTCAGGATAGAGCAGCTAAAACCACTTTTAGTCTAGTACTAAACGGCCATATCGTTCCAGACAGTATAAACGCTCAGTTAGCAGGAATGAATAAATACTACTCTAAATCTTCAGTGACATTCGGTTTAGAAGTAGCAGGGGATTTAGAAACATTAGATGCTAAATCTAATACTCCTGAAAAAGATAACGATTATAGATTCTTTGACGAGGGTTCAGTAGGAACTCAAGGATTTGGTATGACAGGAGAACAAATACAGTATGTTTCTCTTAACAATACTATCAAAGCTGACTTTATATCAGGAAATACAGCATTATTTAATAACCGAACAATACAAGAATCACCAGCAGGTTTCGAAACTGGAGGTATAAAGTTCCAAGTATATGTTAACGGTATAATAATCCCTTCAGTTAAGTATTCAGTAATACAGCAAAATGATGATGTAGCAGTAGTTGTTTCAACAACTCAAACAGAATACTCTTTAGACTCAGGTGATGAAGTAATATTAGTAGGTAAAGTGAAATAAGATGGCATTAATTCAATGGAAACAAATTGACGGTGATTTAACAGGCTCTAGAGTACTGACCGGTAGTCTTATTATATCAGGGACTATTCAAGCAGATGAGTTTGTAGGTTTAGATCCATCAGCAATATTTACAGGATCTGTTTCTGCATCTGTAGATACAGGAGGAGTTGACGGTACAGGTACTATATTTTCAGTAGCTAGCGGTAGTGAAAATAAAATGACTTTAGATGGTGCAGGAAACTTAACCGTAGAAGGTAATATAACAGCCCAACAGTTTTTTACGGAAATAGTTAGTGCATCTATCTTATTTGAATCTGGTTCTTCTCTATTTGGTAATACTTTAGATGATACTCACCAATTTACAGGTAGTTTATTAGTTAGCGGTTCAGATGGACATTCAATTTCTGGCTCTATAACTGTTTCAACAACAGAAACCGGCTCAACTGCAATTACTTCTAATAATACCACAGTAGGGTATCCAAGCTCTAATGAATGGAAAGACAATTTAGACGGTTCTTATTTTAATAACTTTGATCATAACACCCATATCTCTGAAATATTAAGATTTATGGCAGGAGTATTAAGTTCCTCATTAGATGTTGCAGATGCTACTCCTAATACAAAGATTTGGGATAGCGTAACAGCTAACTACACCAGTGGTACCACTACATCTAAAAGTAGTTTATTGAACGGAGTATTAGGAAGCAGTTATGAAAACGCAAAACTATCGGTAAATTGGGATAACTCTAATTTTATTGATTCAAGCTTAACTGGCTCTATAACCGAAGTACAAGAATACCTAATTTCAAAAGGATTCTTACTTAATTCTGAAACAGGCTCAGGAGGATTCGATAATAACACAGGTACTAATCCATTTAATGGAAACTACGGTAGTAGAATACCAACAATAATTACTACTCAAGGTACTTTTAGTTATTACTCAATGAATGTCGATGCTAACGCAGGAGGTTCTTCTAATGTATATAGCAATTCTAATTATTTTGGGTTAGGTAACTTAACTAACGGAGGAGCTACTCCTTATACAGTAAGAATCGCTGCAACACAGTCTTTTAGTGATGAATATGGAATTTCAGCTCACGATGAAAATGCAGCTTTCTCTTCAGCATCAGCAGTTGATTATACTATTTCTGATTTTGGTACTTCTAATGGGTTAATTTTATCTAAGATAACGACAACACAACCTGCAGTTATACCTTCAGCATATCAAGACGGAGATTTTAATTCAGTAGCAGGACCAATTAGCGGTAGAAAGTACACATCCGGAGCAACCGCTGCTAATTCTATATCAGCATCAGGATATTACAAAGTACATGACATAAAAGTAGGTTTAAAGACAGGTTCGATGGCTGATTTTGCTTTTAAAAACGGCAGCGACGGTCCTAATTTATTTTATTTATACACAGGAGATTTACCTTCTAATATTAATTCCGGTACTAGAACAGCATCATTATCAAACGAAACATTAACTAGAACAGCTTTTACAGCAACTTCAAGATCTTTGTCAGGAGCACCTTATATACTCACTACTACTTATAATTACAGAATAGAAGGAGAGGGAAGCGGAAGTTTTGACCCTGCCTACGGGTACAGTACTAACCCTTTGACACTTTCAAGACCAACAAATAACTGGGCTAATATAGGTTCAAGCAACTTAACGAATTCCTCAGTATCAGTTACAACTTCAGGAGTACAAACTAACATAGCTGCTACAAGAGGAGTATTATCTACAGATAAGACTGTACAGAGAAGTGTAGGAGATATACCTAGGATAGATGATAAAACTTATATAAGTGCTTCTTATTCTTTCAGTTTAAATTCTAATCAAGAAAATATACAACAAACTAGAAATTCTCAAGAAAATCAAACATACTCCTTACAGTTCAGATTATCAGCTAGAAATTGGAAAGGCACAGTAGTAAATTCAGATTTCGGAGCTTTAAATTTTTATGACAATAGTTTATTTGGTCAAACTAAGATTACCAAAATGGCCATTTACAGTAGAGCACAAGGCTATGATAATGGAAGCTTAACAGGAACTACTGAAAATTTTACAGGAGAAGATTTCCGTATAAAAGTTAATAATAACGTATTGAGTTTTAGCGGAGATTCTTTTACAACAAATTCATTCGCGACTAATGATAATGGAGACACAGTCTTAACAGTTAAAGATTTACAAGTTAAACCTGGATACTTAGTAGAACCAGGAGGAGATTATGGATACTGGTTCGATAGCGGATTTGGCTCAACTGCTACTTACAAATACTATATTAGAAGATTTAGAACCAGCGGAGCTAAAACTTCAATGACAATTAATGTAGGTAAAACATTAGTAAATTGGAATTCATCCTCCAATGGGATTGCAGCAGCAGTATTATTTAAATCAAGTGCTAGCGGAAGCGGGGCTAATACTTCGTTTTCAACAGCAAGAATATTTGATCCAACAGAAACTAATTCAAACGTAGTAGAATCGGATGTATCTGCTGATAACTTTAAAAATCCTTTCACAGATGACATACATATATACGGTAACACAGGTGGGAGTGTAAGTTCAAACATATACACCATGCCTTTGCGAAACGCAGATGGTATGTACTTAGATAATGATGATAATGAATTATACCTAATTATAAGATATAAGGGAGATCCTTCTCCAATAACACAACTAAACATTAGTACATCATAATGGGGTTTATAGATAACACAAAAAAAGCATTAAGATTATTACTAGGAAGGAGATTTACTAGTGATGATATCTCTATGCAACAAGAAGCGTTTACTTCTACAATAGATATTTCTAGTGCAGATATATACACACAGGATTACTTAATACCTTCAACAGGATTACCTTTTAGCGGAAGCGGACAAGACAGAGAAACACAAGATGGAGTAATTAAATACTGGTATAGACAAAAACTTACTAAATCAAATTTAGATACAGATGTTTGGTTCTTTTTAGATCCTACAGGGAGTAATTCCGGAATAACACCGCAGATTATTAATGCAAATCAGGAAGTAAACTTTATATCCAGTAAATATTCAGACTCTTCACTTACTAATGCTGGAGCGGAAGACGGTGATCCCGGGTATAACGTGGTAGTTTATAAATCTACTTCTACAAATAGCGGCAGCCTACCAAATAGTGCCAAAGTATCTGTTAATGATTATCAGTTTGATTATAAAACTGGAGTTTTACAATTTGATCAAAACAAACCATCTAGTAATCAGTACGTATATATAACTGTTTACCAGTACATAGGTAAAACTCTAGCTACTGACCCTAATATAGGTATTTTTGCACAAACAGGTTCTTACTATTCAACAACAAATGATTTAAAAATCACCGGTTCTTTTGATTTAGGATTAGATGGAACTTCTGATAAAATAACAGTTTCTTCAGGAGGAGAATTAAAATTTGAATTTAATGAAGAAGGTACTGCAAAATTTCAACCCCTTGATACTCCCCCCACTGCAGTTAGTGGCGGAATATTTTATAGTGGTTCAGATGAGTTCTTTCTTGGATTTAATAATTAACGATATTTATAATATATAAAACTTACTCTGTAACATGGCAAATTGGAAAAAGATAATAGTTAGCGGATCTGACGCTCATTTAGCGTCCATTACCTCTTCCGTCTTAACTAACGATAACTTAATCATAGCAGGAACTGGCGGTGCATTAGAAAGCAGCGGCTTAACTCTAACAGGTACTACCTTTAACATCGGTAGTAATATAATTACTTCAACAGGTGCTTCATCAGTATTAACCGGTTCTTTTACAGGTTCCTTTTCAGGTGATGGTTCAGGTTTAACAGGTCTAGCAACCAGTTTAGACTTAAGCGGTTCAACAGGTAATACTTCTATAGATTTAAAAACAGAAGACTTTACTATTGCTTCAGGTAACGGTATTAGTACAGCAGCAACAACTAATACAATCACAGTAGCAGTAACAGATGGTGGAATTACAGAGGACCAATTAAATACATCAGTTGCTGGAACAGGTTTATCAGGTGGTGGAGGTACTGCTTTATCTGTAGATTATGGTTCATCAGCAGGTGATGCAGTAGAAGGTGATACTACAATCACTATTAACGGTACTTCTGGTGAGATTGGAGTCACAGGAACAGCAGCACAAGCATTAGGTGGCGGTCCTTCTTATACAATAACTTTACCAGATACGATTGCCGATGATAGAACATTCTCTGGTAATGTAACAGTACAGGGTAACTTAATCGTAACAGGAACAACATCAGAACAACAAGTAACTAACTTAAACGTAGAAGATAAATTTATTCTATTAGCTTCAGGTTCTGCAGGTGCTCAAGATGGTGGTCTTATTATTGATCAAGGAGGAAAAGCAGGAGAAGCACTAGCATGGGATTCTGCTGAAGGTAGATTTGCCACTACAGGTTCATTAGCATTAGATGCGACTACATTTGCTCCTGATGCCTTTGTTCCAATGGTAGTTGATGAAAATGTTACAGAATCAACAGATATCGCTAAATACCAGAAGAATGGAAATATTAAAGTAGATACTACCGGAGATATTTGGATATACGCATAAAATTTTTTAAATTGGTTATATGGGAATAATAAATAAGCAGAAATCTAGAGCTTTAGATAATCTAGAACGAAAAGACGTAGAGTTTATATTAAATAAATTACGCACAGCAACATATACTGGTAATGAGTTCGAACACTTCTATAGAGTGTACTCTACATTAACAGATTACCTTAAAACATTTAAGACATAATAGACGGAGCCTTACGGGCTCCTTTGCTATTTATTATAAACCTATTATTGGCCTCGAAAGAGGAAGTGGGCTCATAGAGTAACCAACCGTAATTGTGAAGATATGCCAAACTGGAAAAAACTGATAGTAAGCGGATCAGACGCTTTACTAAACTCTCTTAATGTATCCAACGATTTAACCGTTTCTGGTAATATTGCCGTTGGAAGTTCACCTCCTTCAAGCGCAGCATTAGGAGTAGATGGAAATATAAAAGGAACAGGATACTTACTCCTTAACGATACTGATAACCAATATGTATTTGCTAATCCTGCAGGCCGTACTGTAGAGATATATGCTTCGTCTAGTATTACTAGTGGAGATCCAGCATTTAGAATTAGACAGGATAATGCTGCTAAAGTAGATTTTGGATGGGATGACGATGGAACCAGTGAAGCATTTATTTGGAATTACTCTAACGGTGGGTTTAAAATAGGTACTAATAGTACTGAAAGATTAAAGATAACTGCTGATGGTGATGTAGGTATAGGAACATCCATACCAGGTGAAAAACTAGATGTTCTCGGTTCTATTCAAGCTAACAATCTTAAAGTTGCAGAGAAGATTATTCATAAAGGTGATGCACACACATTTATTCATTTTACTTCTGACACTATAACATTTGATACCGGCGGAAGCACAGTACTAACATTAGACAGCTCACAGAACGTAAATGCAACAGGCACTATATCTGGCTCAGATGTTTACATCAATGACTGGAACTCTGTATCAGCTTCTTTATCCACACACGCACAAGCTTTAGTTAATAATATAAACGGTTCTGGTACTGCAGACTATGTTGCTAGATTTAGCGACAGTAGTACATTAACTACAGGTTTAATTCAAGATGATGGTAGTTCGGTAGGTATCAATGCAGGTCCTAGTTCTAGAATGTTATACGTAAACGGAACCGGGCAATTTAACGGAGAGTTGTTCTTTACCCATTTTGACGCAATAGGTACTAGCGCATCCAGATTTAGAGATGATGTAATATTAAGATTTGGTACCGATAGAATATTTGGTTTAAGGTATAACTCAACAGCCGATGAATTACAATTTATTTCTAGTAGTAACAGTATTATAGATATTGACGGGACTGGAAACACAACTATAGCAGGAACTGTTTCTGCTCCAAGATTTCAAGGTGCTACATATCCTTATAATACTACAATAGGTCATACAGCAAACGCAACAACAACCTATATAGTAGCTGGTTCAACAGCTCAAACAAGTATTGAGTTATCTGGTGGTGATACAAATTCAAATATAATATTTAAAACACCTGATTCAAGTAATGTTGAAAAAACAGCCTTAACGTTAGATGCGAATCAAGACGCAACTTTTGCAGGTGATATAACTTTAAACGGGGATAATCCAACATTAAAATTAGACGATAGCAATGGAAATGGAAGAAGTGCTGATTTACGAGTTGTAGGTAATGAATTTTCTATAAGAGACATTTCTAATAACGCTTCTATTTTTACAACAGATCTTAGTGCTAACCCAACTACAACTACATTTAATACCGTATCAACTTTTACTAGAAATGTAACTTTAGACAATGCAACTTTAACAATAGATCCAGATTCTGCTGGTTCAGTTTTAACCTGGAAAGAAAGTGATAGTACTACAATAGCAGGACAACTTAAAGGTTATGCAAATAGAGGAGACATTTACCTATATAAAAATGGCACAAAAACAACAGAAATCTCATCAAATACAAATTCTTTTATACCTGGTTTACATATTGGAGGCACATCAGGAGTATCAAGTGGTGTTTTAGAAGTTACAGGTGACGCAAGCGTTACAGGAGATTTAACAGTATCTGGTACTGTAACAGCACAAGAATTCCATACTGAATTTGTTTCTGCTTCTATTGTATACGAATCTGGTTCAACTAAATTTGGAGATACCTCAGACGATATACATTCATTTTCTGGTTCATTAAGAGTAACCGGTTCAGGAGACCATTATTTTACAGACGGTAAAGTTGGTATTGGAACAACTAGTCCAGGGTACAAATTAGAAGTTGCCGGTACAGCTAGAATAACAAGCGCTTTGACTTTTGGCGGTAATGTAAATAATATAATATCCGGCACCGGGAGCTCTTTAGACTTTAAAAGCAACGGGGAATATTATTTTAGAAAAGGAGCTAACACAAATTTAACAATATTATCCAACGGTAACGTCGGTATAGGAACTACAACTCCAAGTGCTAAATTGAACGTTGTAGGCACAGGAACTCAACTAGGAACTTCAGGATACTATTATAATACGTTTTTAAAAGATACTACTAACTCAGGTGTTCTTCTGGGAGGTAATAATACAGACAATGGAGTAGGTTTCTTAGCAGGTGTTAACGAATTAGCCTTCCTTACTTTTGGTACATCCTGGGGAGAAAGAATGCGTATTAAATCTTCTGGACAAATTCAACTTACCGACTACGGTTCTGGGACATTTACGGGAACATTAGCTAAATCATTAGGAGTTGACTCTTCTGGTAATGTAATAGAATTTACAGGAGGTTCAGGAGGCGGAACAGTATCCTCTATTACTTCAGGAGCCGATAATAGAATAGCAACATTTACAGGAGCAGATTCATTAAATGGTGAAGCTAATTTAACTTTTGATGGAGATATCTTTACAGTAAATACTGATGAACTGTATGTTTCAGGAAGTAGAGTCGGAATAGGTACTTCTGATCCTGCAGTAACGCTTCATGTAGATGGATTTGCAAGAGTAAATGGAGGTTTACAATTAAACCAAAATGGTGCTGCACAAGTATACCAAATACAAAATAATGCTTTAAGATTCGGTACTAATAATACCGAAAGAATGCGTATTGATGCCACAGGTGACGTTGGTATAGGAGAAACAAGCATAGATGCCAGACTACATATTACCGCCCATGACAGTAGCGGTATAAGTAATATAAAGGTTGAGAGCCCCGGAGCTTCAAAATGGGCTTTCGGTATACCAGCTGGTCAATCCTACTTAGCATTTGATGAAACAAATGATGACTTAACTACTCCAACAATGGTTCTTACTAAAACTACCAATAGAGTAGGTATAGGAACAACGAATCCAATATACCCTTTTCATGTTGTCGGAGACGCCTACGTTAATAGCGGTACTTTATTTATAGATTCAGGACAGCGATTAAAATGGGGTAACAGCAATCAGTTTATAGAGGGTACAAACGATACATCATTAGAATTTGGTACTGGTGGGGGTACTAAAATGTACCTAGATAATTCAGGTAATTTAGGTATAGGAACAACTTCACCAAACACTAAATTAGATGTAGTAGGGAATATTAGACTAAACACAGTAGGTAATGAACTTCAATTTTCCAATCATAATGTAGGAGCATATAGAGATAGTAACAATAGACTAGTTTTATCAGGATATGGAGGTATACACTTTAGAGCTTCTAATACTTCTGGTATGGAGAACCAAACCTTGAGCTTAAGGTTAGGAACCGACGGTAGACTTACTTCAAATGCTTTAGACAGTTACAGGTATAATGTAGCTACAAATCAAGCAATATCTTTTGGGTATAATGAACGAACACTGGCTATGCCTCTAAATGGGTATTTATGGCACGATTTGTTAGGATTTGATTACAATTATACTAAAACTCAAGAAACATCAACCGATGGTTCTTCTTTTAGTTCTCATACATTAGATAAAGGTCTTTTTGCTCAAAAACAAGATCAATCTATAGAAGTAATAAGCTCAAGTGAAGTAGCTGCTAGATGGACTTTTCAAGGTGTTGGATGGTCAGTTGCAGATTGGATGAATATAGCGTTTAGTTATGTATCTAATGATATTTCAAAAGACATTCTTATAGAAAGTTCTACAGACGGTTCATCTTGGACAACAAGACATACATCTACCGTCGCAGCAGGTATTTCTACAAAAACATGTTATATTAGTGCATATAGTGGTGATAATTACTTAAGACTTACTATTTCTAAAAATAATACTTCTAGCACAAATGTAATAAAGTTGTCTTCTATAAAATTGATGACTGCAAGAGCAGGTGATCAAGGCCAAGGTATGGAGTATCAATTCCCATATACTTGGGATTATGATAGGAGAATAGCTATAGGACATACACCTACAACAGGTACTTATGAAGCAAGTTTAGCTATAAAAGGAAAAACAGCTGATAGTACTGCATCTTCAATTGTTGTAAGAAACAGTAGTAATACAAGTATATTCAGTGTAAGGAATGATGGTAGAATCGATGTTCCTTCTGGTGCTATAGTACACGGAGGAGGAGGTTATGCTAATACATCAACAAATGATTCTTACTTTACTGGTAAATTAGGTATAGGAACAACAACTCCACAGAGAACCTTAGATGTAAACGGTGAAATACAGAACAACGGTATCTTTAGAAGAGGAGGTAACGTAATTATAAAATCTACAGGATCTGAAACAATGTTTGGTCCTGGAGGATCTGGTATTATTACTTTCCACAATAGTGCTACAATGACCACTAGCGATGAAACAATCAGAATTGATGCTAATGGTAACTTATTATTAAATAATACTTCTGGAGGTGCTAGATTAGATATTAGAGAAGATAGTAATTACGCAATACAAGCAGAAGATGCTTCTGGTCACTACTTTAGAGTAAATACCGGTGGTGATGTAGATATGAGAGGTGATTTAGTTGTACAAGGTACAATTACAGCTCAAGAATTTCATACAGAATTTGTATCAGCTTCTATATTATATGATTCAGGCTCTACTAAATTTGGAGATACATCAGATGATAACCATGATTTTACAGGTTCAGTTAATGTATCCGGTAGTGTTCATCTCTCAGATAGTAGTACCTTAAAGATCGGTGATGCCTCAGGGGGAGATTTGCAATTATATCACAACGGTGCTCATTCGTTAATATCAAATCAAACTGGAGATTTATTTATAAGAAATCAAACAAATGATGGTGATATAAAGTTCCAAGCAGATGATGGTTCTGGGGGTGATGCTGAATACTTTAGATTAGATGGAGGAGCTACTAAAACTATAGTAAGTAAAGCATTCCAGTTCTTCGATAGCGTTAATTTAGAATTTGGAGATTCCTCAGATTTACAAATATTCCATAACTCTGCTGATACCTGGTTTGATAATTATACAGGTAATATCAACTTTAGAAATAGACAAGATGATGGTGATATTATATTCTACTCGGATGATGGTTCAGGTGGTCACACAGAATATTTTAGAGTAGATGGTGGAGTAGAAAAGAATATTTTCTCTAAACCAGTAACAGTTACAGGTGGTATTGATGCAGATGATATTACAATAGACGACTGGGGTTCAGTATCAGCTTCTTTAGCATCTATACAAGAAGCAGGTGGAGTAAATGGAGGAGGAGCATCAACTAGAGTTGCTTACTGGTCAGATGGCGACACTTTAACTAGTGATGCTGATTTTACTTTTGATGCTGCAACCAATACATTAGGGTTAACTAATACAGCTACAAACGGAAAAAGTATTAACGTTACCGACGGTACTAGCTGGTTAGGAATTGTGCCTAGTTTAGGTTCAGGAGGATATACAGGATTATCAGCAGCGGGTGATATAGGTTTAATATTCTCTATTGATAATGACAATACAACAGATTCTACAACAAACGGTCTTCTGATAGCACCACACACACAAACAAGTGGTGGATTAAAAATATTAGAAAACGGTAACGTTGGTATTGGAACATCTTCACCTTCTTATAAATTAGATGTAGGTGGTACTTCAAGAATAGCAGGTACTATTCATATGCACGGTGCTGTACGAAACTATTCTGGAGATTTCTCGTTACAGAACGGAGTACAGGATGCAGATATTCTATTTAAAGTAAATGATGGCGGTACTACTACCACTGCTATGATGGTAGACGGAGCTACATCGAATGTAGGTATAGGTACTTCTTCACCATTAGTAAAATTAGATATTGATGGTGTTTTATATTCACGAGGAGGAACATGGAACGGCGGAGGAAGTGAAAGTGATTATACCGTCGTTGGTGCAGTTATTCAAGAAGGTCATTTTATTTTTACTAAAGATGGTGATAATCTTAGAAAATTAATTGGGAAGACATCCGACATAATAGAAATTGGTCAAGCCGGTACTTCATTAATAGACGGGATAAGCTTTTTATCAGGTACTACTCCTCTATACAAATGGTATAGTAATAACTCAGAGTTAATGAAACTTGACTCTAACGGACTAGAATTATTAGATTCAGAACCAGTAATTACATTAACTGATACTAGAAATTTAAATGTTGGGGATTGGGATGATGTGAGTTTAGGTAAAATTGAATTTAAAACATCCGATACTACCTCACCAGGAGCTAGAGTATTATCTGAAATTCAAGCTTATAGTTCAGCAGCAGCAGCATCAGGACCTGAATCAGAACTTAGATTCAAAACTTCTACGACAACAGATTCAACTCCACAAACTAGATTAACTATAGGAGCAGAAGGTAATGTGGGTATAGGAACAACCAGCCCAGCATACATACTTCAGACCAGAACCTCAGGAGATACAGTAGCAGCATTTCAAAGCACAGATAATAAAGCTAGGATATTAATTCAAGATGATGATACAAATGGTTACTTTGGTGCTGAAAATGGAGTTGTCTTTATGGGACATCAATCAGGTACTCATGTTAATAATATAGCTGTTAAATCTACCGGCGACGTTGGTATAGGAGAAACTTCTCCACTTACTAGATTACATGTAAAAGTTTCAGATACTGCCGGTACCAAAACCAATTATGGTAAAGTATTAATAGAAGATACAGATGCACATTTAGATTTATTAAGTACTTCTGCTGGTAGCTGGGGATCAGGTATAAACTTTATAGAAGCAGCAGGATCAAGTGCAAATACAGATGTTTGGAGTATAGCAAGAAAAACAACAGCGGGCGATGGCGATAGTTCATTAAACTTTAATTTTGGAACTAGTAACCAACATGATAATACTAATAGAATACAATTTAGCAGCACAGGAAACTTAAAGACTGCTGGTAATCTAGACGTAAACGGTACAGGTATTAGTACTATAGCTGGTGACTTAACAGTAGCAGGGACTTTAACAGCTCAAGAATTTCATACTGAATTTGTATCAGCTTCTATAATATATGAATCAGGATCAACTAAGTTTGGAGATACATCAGATGATGTACATGATTTTACCGGATCTGTAAACGTTAAAAGTCTTTCCACAGGTGCAAAATTAACTATAGAGGACGATACCGCCAAAACAATATTACAGCATAACTTACATGCGTTTAAAATAAAGATAGATCCTGATGATGCAGATAGTACTTCTAACTTTAGAGTAGAAATAGACGGTTCAGAAAAGTTCCGTATACAGCCAAGTGGTAATGTAGGTATTGGAACGACTAGTCCTGCAACTACGCTAGATGTATACGGAACCTCTGACACTTATTTAACTGTTAGAAATAGCGGAGGAGGTAATAAAGCAGGAATAAGAATGTACGGTGGAAGCGCTGGAATATCTCATATATGGCATGATGATACTGAAACTAACCCTCCAGGTATACATTTTGGAACCTCAGCTGATACAGCTACAACACCTACCACTCAACTGTATATTAAGGGGTCTAACGGTAATGTAGGTATTGGAACGACTAGTCCAAAACAACAATTTCATGTTCATGGTGGATCTACCGCAGGATCTGTTACTAAAGCAGTAATTGGCGGTACAGGTGGTAATGGAGAATCTTATTTATATTTAGCAGAACATTTTAG
>VMHT01129666.1_pt1 | contig 24031 bp, 26 predicted proteins | sample 4693611 | NCBI WGS metagenome assembly VMHT01 (sample SAMN12280063, study PRJNA550983) | marine metagenome | isolation source: seawater sampled from same location over 5 years 0.02-0.2 micron viral filtrate | place: USA: collected off the coast of southern California halfway between the port... ...
ATGCGGTAAATATTTTTATTATTGATTGAGAAAATTGAAATTTCCCACCCAAATAAATATTATAATATTTATTTGGGTGGGAAATTTCAATTTTCTCAATCAATAATAAAAATATTTACCGCATTTTAAAAATAATAGTTAGGATAGTTAGCATTTGGGACATAAAATTTATACTACATATATGCTCTGTCAAACTCAAAAAAATTTATATCCTCCAAATGCTAACTATGCTAACTATTTATTATTTCCCAAAATAAAAAAAAATATTTCCCACAGATAAATTGAACTTAAAAAAAATCTAAAATATATTATTAAAAACCAAATCAAAAAATAAAAAAAATATGGAACAACTACGCAGACAACTAAAATGGAGCAAAAAGAAAACTACCTATGCTTGGGCGATGTATTACAAACAGATTGAAGAAAAACATAATGCCGAATTATTACATTTCCAACAATTGGAGGCAATTAATAATCAAGAAAAAGCATTGGAAAATTTGCCAAATAATTTGGTAAATGAATTCGCAGAGATGGCGAAATCATTAAAAAAAAAATTAGAATGTCCTATTTGTTTAGATGTAATTGAAAGTGATACTTTGACGATTACTGGTTGCGGACACAAATATTGTAAAACTTGTAGGAAAAAAATTAAGAAGTGTGCGGTGTGTAGAAAAAAGGTCAAGTAAATCTTACTAAATCTTCAACTGGTATATAACCACACAAATGTCTTTCATCACAACCTCTTTTCATTGTCCCTCCCATATTTATTTCAAATCCATTTGGGTCATATTCCCATTCAAATAATCCATCTTTCAAATTAAATAAAAAGATTGATTTTTTTTTTCCTAAATCTTGGTTTGCTTTTTTTAATTTATGATATGATAACATCATCGTTGGATATGTTGTTGATGAAATACGCCGACTTTTTAACTCAAATTGTATATCATCTGTTTCAAAATCAAAAGTTGAATATCTACTATTTTGTTTCAGTTTCTCTCCATATCTCTCCTTTAAGAGTTCAAAAACTTCTTTTTCTTTTTTGAAACCAAATTCCAAATCATTTGCTTTTCTTCTATTCATTGAAATATTATTTTATTATTTTTAAAAAATTGAAACGCAAAACTTGGGAAATTTAATTATAAAAAAAATTGATTTAAAAAAATAACATATACTATAATATAAAAATGAATTCGCAATTAAAAAAAATGATTACCATTCATCGCAAAGTATCTCCCAATACACTTAAAACTTATGAGTGTCATTTGAACGGCATTTCCAAACAATTTAATAATGGTAAGAAAATTTACAAACCAGTTATTAGGGAAAAGATTGATGAGATTTTAGAATTTTATAAAGGAACAAGCGAGGCAAAATTTAATGGTATTGTTTCTGTGTTATTAATTGTATTATCTCCAAAGGGAAAATTCAAACAAGCAAAGAGAGATACTGAACTATACAATAAAATAAATAATATTTTAACTACGCAATTAAAAAAATATGAGGACGATAAAATTAAACAAGTCAAAACAAAAAAAGAAGAAGAAAATTGGATTGAGTTTGCTGACATTAGAAAATGGATTGAAAATAATTACAAAGATATTATGACTGGTGATAAAAAAAGAGTTGGATATTTTGAGGGATTACAAAAATTATTAATTGTTATGCTATATCATTTTATTCCACCTCGCAGATTAGATTATAGCGATATGATTATTACATTTGAAGAAGAATATAATAAGATGGATAAAAGAAAAGTAAATGCTTTTGTATTTGTTCCACAAAAAGATATATTTTCTAATGACCCAAAATTACGATATGGGACTTGCTTTATTTCATTTGGTGCTGACCTTGCCAAATCAAAAAGAGAAGAAGATTGTGTTATAGTTCATATGGGCGGTGTAGGTTGTCCTTTAACACAATTTGATAAAAATAGAGCATATGATGAGTTCCCACCAATTGTTAGGTTTCTTGTAGAAAGAATAATTGACGAAATCCCAGAGGACGAAAATGGAAATTATTTATTGCTACGAAATTCAAATGGAGATAAATTATCCAAACCATCTATGACTAAACTAATTAAAAAAATTTACAAAAAAGAATTTGGAAAAGATGCGGTTGGTGCTTCGCTATTGCGTAAAATTTATTTATCCAATATGAAAGAAACTGATATGGAAAAGAGAAAAAGAGTAGCGGAAATTATGAACCATAAGATTATGACTGGTTTAACTATTTACACAAAAAAAGATTAATTGATTGTAGTAAATTGATTTAAAAAAAAATCTATATTTTAGTATATAAAAAATGGAAACTTATTATTTAAATACTGACGAGGATTGCTGTGAAACTTGTATTGCTTGTCTTATTGGCGAGTGCGACCATTTTGAATTTATGGATTGGCAAATTGGATTTAATAAAAATAAATTTAATAAGGTAATTGAAGAAATTCAAAATATTTATGACGGAGATTGTTGTAGTCCAAAATTAAGAATTGGTGATAAAGATGGAAATGAGTTTCAAAAATTTATTTTCCAATCTTATCTATATAATAATAATAAATATCCTTACAGAAAAGGCGACCATAAATATCCTTTTGAAGAAGAAGAAGAGGAATATATAGACCCAATTGAATTTTGGTGTCAGCAACAAGAAAGGATTAGAGATAATCCATTTCCACATACTCCTCTTTGGAAACAAATTCAAAAAGATAGAACTTAATTCTTATTGCTATTATTATTTTGTGTATTTACTTGACTTCCTAAAAAAGTTCCTAATATTAAAGAAATGGTGCTGGAATAAAAAGCACTATCTCCTTTTGAATTCATCAGCATTATCATACAAAAACCCAATACTGCTGATGAAATACCAACTTTTGTTAAATGGATAATTAAATCTTTATCGCAATTCATACAACCGCAACAATTCCATTCTTCATCTGGCGGTTCTGTATATAATGTTTTCTCTCCATTATGATATACACCACTGCTAATTTTTTTTATCTTTGGTTGTATATCTACTTTCGTTTCACCTTCTGGGATTATTTCCATAATATATAATATATAAATATATTAAAGAAAGAACAAGTATTATAGTATATAATGACTGACGAACTAAAAATTACAGAATTAAGTATTGAACTTGAAAACGCAAAAAGAGCATACAAAAATGCGATGAAAAAAAAATGGATTGCGGAAATAAAACATAATAAAATTGATTTGTTAGAAACAATTTTTAGAATTAAATATCATTCGCAAAAATATATTGAAAAAAATGAAGAGTTATGTTGTAGTAGTTATGAAAGAGCGAACGATAAAATACTTTCTATTATACAAAACGATATTCCAAGTTTTGAAGATTAAAACTCCGTATCTTCCATATCAAAAACATCATCGCTTTTGCTATTCATATTTTTTGCGTAGGCACTTATATTCGTTTCAAAAAAATTTCCTTTGCTTTCCATTGAAATCATTTCCATAAATTCAAAAGGGCATTTATTTATATTGTAAATTTTTTTATATCCTAATTGAACTAATAATCTATCCGCTACAAATTTAATATATTTACTCATTAACATTTGGTTCATACCAATTAATCTACAAGGGAGCGATTGTGTAATAAACTCATCTTCAATATATACCGCCTCTCTAACTATATTATAAACTTCTTCCTCTTTTAATTTATTCTCTAATTTAGAATAAACTAAACAAGCAAGGTCAGTATGTAATCCCTCATCTCTACTTATAAATTCATTTGATAAAGTTAAACCTTTCATTATTCCTCGCTTCTTCAACCAATATATCGCAGCAAAGGACGAAGAAAAAAATATGCCTTCCACACAACAAAAAGCAATGAGGCGTTTGGCGAAATTTGATGAAGTATCAGCAATCCAACGCTTACTCCAATCTTGTTTGAGTTTAACACACTCAAAATTTTCAAAAGCATTAAATAGTTTGTGTTTTTCAACATCGTCTTTTATATATGTATCTATTAATAAAGAATACATTTCACTATGTATCCCTTCCATAAATAATTGAAAACCATACGCCAATGTTAGTTCGGCACATTTTACTTCGCTCAAAAATCTTCTACCTAAATTATCAATTACTATTCCATCACTACCAGCAAAAAATGCCAAAATCATTTTTATAAAGTGTTGCTCGTTTTTATTTAATTTCATAAAATCCTCATAATCATTTGCTATTGGGACTTCTTCAACAATCCAAAATGCCGACAATTGTGTTTTATAATTTTTCCATATATCGTTATGTTGAATTGGAAATAAACAAAATCGTTGGTCGTTCTCTGTTAAAAGTGGTTCTCCCATATTTTATATATTGAGATTTTATTTTTTTTGAGTTAGGATAGTTAGCATTTGGAGCATTTTTTTAAAACACACAACAACTCATACACTCACTCATTTTTTTTTTACTCCCTAAATGCTAACTATCCTAACTGGGGTGAGATGTATTTAATTTTCTCATATATATTTCTGTTTGGTCTGGGTGAATAAAACCACCATCACCAGTTATGAACCAGTTATAAGATTTATTAGCATCTAAATATATGTATCCATTTAACGCCATTTGAAAATATCTATATGTTGTATCCCCTTGGGTAAAATGATAATACCATTCTTTTACTGGCATTACATCTTCATTACGAAATAAAAAAGCAGTCATATTTTTATCATCTGTTGTATTGTCTTTGATAGTTATACGACCATTGATTTCATACCAACTTCCATTGGTTATACTTATATCATCAAAATTTCCCACTACGGCATTACTATCGCTACTTTGTATAGATGCGAAGCGTAAAACATAACCACTTACAATTTCAGTTGTTATAGCACTATTATTTAATTGGTCTGGTGTCCTATAAGAAATAAAATTATCTGTTGAAACATTTGCTCGTTGGACTATTTCATTTGAGATATGATGCGACATTTTATATACTCTATTGAGATTTTAATATATCTATTTCTCTCTTTAATTCTTTTATTGCTTCAATACAAAACATAACCAACCTATCGTAATTTACTGAATAATGTTTGTCTGGGAATTGTCCCTCATCATCTTTCACTAATAAATCAGCAACCTCTGGGGGCATTGACTGGGCGAGAGTTCCTAATCGCAATGTTGTATATTTATGTTTGTTCTTTTCATATCTTTCTTCATTACCACTTATATCATACATACATTTATCAAAATATGTTTTGACTGGTATATCATTTACAATATCTAAAATATTTCTGTTAAAAGATAAATCTTGAATGTTTGTTTTTAATCGTTCATCACTTGTTGAAATTGTCCCACTGGTTGTTAAATTTGCGTAAAAACCAGCATAAGTTGTAGAAATTATTGCGTCCTCATCTACAAAATATACGCCATTGTCTGCGTTCCAAATACAAGTAGCATCACTACTTACACAAATTCCAGCACCTTCTCCATTTGTATTTTCTAACATTGTTTTCGCTGTTGAACCAGTCCCAGTTGGAACCCAACCAGCATCTCCTCCCAATTGTCCTCGTATTGTATTATTACAATGAACCCTTCCTTTTTCTGTTGAACTACTATTTCTTATAATTAAATCACCACCAGTTGTATAATAATGAGCGGAATTCAAAACAAACTGGTCGCCCAAATAAAACATATCAGCATATCCAGTTCCAGTATTCGCATTATTGTAATAAAAAACTGCTCTGTTATTTCCATTGTTTGTTGCTCCAAATGTTATATAATCTTGAAATCCTAAATTACTACTTCCGCTTGATGTTCCAATATCTGCTGATGGTGTGCTGTCCCCTAAATAACACATATAACCCCCAAATGTGCCAGTTGAATTACTTGATTTACCTTGTCCTACATACAATATTCCGCTGCCTTGAATTGCTCCATTACCACAAATATTTATTCTTGCTCTATTTGTAGCATCACTTAAAACATTTAAATGGTTATCATCACCAGTTTTATAAATTGTTAAATCACCAGCAATTGTATCATCTGCGTTATTGTCTATTTTATTTGATACGGCACTTTGTAAAATAGAAATATTTGTTGTAGCATTATCAACGGCACTTTTGAGTGTTGAACTGATATTATTATTTAATATACCAGTTATATTAAATGCGTTGGTGGTTCTTCCACTTGTGTTTCCATCAATAGTGGTTTTGAGTGTTGAACTAATACTATTATTCAATATGTTAGTTATATTCGCAGCATTCACACCTCGTCCGCTTGTATTCGCATCAACAGCACTTTTGAGCGTTGAAGAAATATTATTATTCAATATACCAGTTATATTTGATGCGTTGGTGGTTCTTCCACTTGTGTTTGTATCCACAGCACTTTTGAGCGTTGATGATAAAGTATTATTTCTTACACCATTTAAATTACTTTCATTTGTTATTGCTCTTGTTGTGTTGTCATTAATTAAATCTTTTAATCCGCTTGAATGTGTAGATGCTAATTGCTGTGTATGCGTCGTTAATGTTGTATTGTTTAAATTCACTTGGTTATTTGAATTGTTAGAAATATGATGCGACATAATTATATTATATATAGATATTATATAAAATAATAATGATGAAAAATCCTACTGCTCCGCCTTTGTGTGTTCCAATTGCGGTTGCTGAACCTTATATCAAATGCGAATATGAAATTTATTCTCGGTGTTCGCTCTGTTGTTGGAAAGAACTTTTTAAGATGACAAAAGAGAGAAATAAATGGAAATTATTTATATGCGAAACAAATACACACTATGAATTCCCAGCAAATAAAACTAATGAAAATATTACAAATATTGTAAAATCATTAGGTATAAAAAAAAATCCACCTTATAGAGTTAAAGTTTATAATAACCTCAATCTCGTTCAAGATACTTATTATCTATCATTACCAAAAGTAATTAATTTTATAACATCAAATGAAATAATAATTGATGGCGTATTATCGCCAACAAATTAATCAGTCCAAAAAGGGCAAACGTCGCAATGAACCCTTCTAAAATATTGTGCGTTGTATGTTTTTTCACAATAATAACACTTTACCCTTTGTTTGTTTCTTTTTAAAATAGCGTCCCTATTTTTGTAATAATGTTTTTTCGCACACCTACTATTTGCCTCTCGCCCTTTTGTTGTTTGGCGATATTTGAGTTGTGCTTTGCGGAGAGAAATTGACATCTTATGATTAATATATAATAGTATATATCTTTTAAATGGTTTGGTTATATTTATTAATCACTATCGCTCCCCAAATAAAAAAATATTTAGAGTTAGGATAGTTAGCATTTGGAACAAATTTTAAAAACACAGAGCAAACCATTACTCACTCATTTTTTTTTTACCCTCCAAATGCTAACTATCCTAACTATTTAGAAATAAAAAAAATATATTTCCGTAGATAAATTGAACCAAAAAAAAATTGAATATAATATAAATAAAATTGATTTAAAAACAAAAAGATATTTTAGTATATAACAATATGACCGACCAATCACTTTTCAAAATCGCATTCAATAAAAAATCTATTTTCGCAAAAGATAAAGGATTACAAACCCATATTCCAGTTGATGTTAATTTAATCAAAAGAATTTTAAACTCTGGTTGGGATAAAGAATATAAAAAATGCGATGAGAGTTGGTTGAAAATGAATAAACTTCCAAAAAGTTTGACTGCTAAAAAACATTTAGCATTATTGAAAGAAAAGATTAGAGGTAAAATTTTATGCTCTGTGTTGGGTATGAACCAAATAGGCAGAGCATATTATGAAAACGCAATTGCTTTATCATCTCTTCCAAGAGAATTACGACAAGCACTTCAAATCAAACCTTTTATTATCAAAGATGATGATGGCGACGACGAGATTGATTTTCAAACCACATTATACGATTATGATTTACAAAACGCTCAATTTAGTATCTTATTTAATATTCTAAAAAAATCAAATGTTCCAAAAGAAGAATACAAAGCAATTTCTTCATATTGTAAAAAAAGAGATAATTGGTTAAAAGCAATCAAAGATAGATATTTTGACGGCGACAAATCATTAGCAAAACTTTTAGTTATCAAAATGTTAAATCTTGGAAATCTTGATTGGAATTTAGATATGGTTGGTGTTAATGTAGATGCTGAAAGAGGCGTTGCTATTTACGAAAAATTACGACTATTAAGAAAAGAAATGTTTAATATAACTAACAAATATGTTATTCCAAACAATAAAAATTTATATGATGAAATCGTAGCAAAACAAAGAGCAAAAAAAATTAACAAAAACAAAGCAAAACAAAATGCGACAAGGTCTATCATTTCATACTTCCTTCAATTCTACGAAGAGCAAATTATAGAAAATGTTTTAGTTCAATTGATGAAAGAAAAAATTATCAAAAAGAATTGTTTTGATTATGCCTTTGATGGTTTCCTTGTTCCAGAAAAAATCCCAATTACAACATTAGAAAGAATTACAACTGATTTAGGTTGGGATTTAAATTGGACTTTAAAAGGAGCAGATGAGGGCGAGGATTTATGGGAACAAGTCATTAACAATGAGGAGGTTGAAACAGAAATAATACACCCAGAGGAATTCTTAAAAGAGTTTGATATTGAATATTTCAAAAATAATTTATACGGACAATATGCTTTACAAAAAGATTACTTTGAAAGATTTTACACATTTGTATTAAATCCAGAACCAATGTTTATGTATTCTCGTATGAGAAGATACAAATGTAGAAAAACAAACAAAATCAAATTTAGAAGGGTTATTACACCAGTAAAACTTCCAGATATTAGAAAACAATTCCAAGATGTTTATGGTAGAATTATTACAAATAAAAGAGGCGATGATGACGAAATCCCCTTTATGGTTGATTATATGAAAGACAGATTTAAAGTTTGTAAAACAGAGATTGAGTTTTACCCAGTTTGCTCCCCAATTTCAATATCTGCTGGAAAAAATACCTACAATATGTTCCAAGGTTATAATCCAGTTTGCTTTGAAAAAGGAATTAAATTTGACCCAAAATCAATTGAAAAAGGTGGTATTTTGTATGAGTATCTAATGGTTGTTGATAATGTAATGGGTGGAAAAAAACAAGGAAAAATATTTAACTTCCATATGGCACATAAAATTTTATATCCACATCATAAACCAAGAACTGCTATTTGTATTATTTCAACAGAGGGAGTTGGTAAAAATGTTATTTTGACAACCAATTCGCAAATTTTCGGCGAGTTTCATTACATCTCAACAACTAACTTAAATGATATTATAGGCACTCACGCCGAGGGGTTGCCTTCTAAACTTGTGGTTAATCTTAATGAAATTAATTTTGCCGATAGTAGTAAAAAGAAAGATGCCCTTAAAGGTATTGTTAGCGAGGATAGAGCGAGGGTAAATGCGAAAAATATTCGCCCTTATGATGTTGATGTGTTTGCCTTAATTGTTGCTACATCAAATAATAATTGCTGTCTTTGTATTGATACAAAAAATGGAGATAGAAGATGGTTCGTTTTTGAAAGCAATGAAATTAACAAACTATTAGAAAAAATTAAAATGCCTAATGGTAAAAACAGATGGGATTATTTAATTAATGAAGTATGGTCGTCCAAAAAATTTATTCAGCAACTATACTTATATTACAAATGGTTAGATAGATATGATGAGGTTAAAAATTTTGACTTTACTGGCGTTCAAAGGGAAATGTCAAGAAGCGATGCTTATTTCCGTCTCGCTCAATATTGTATCCCAATGACTTCTTTATTCCTTTCATCTTATATTATGAATTGTCGTTGTATAGATGGCGTTAATTATATGGAAGATGATATTAATGATTATTACAATTATAATGGTTTTTACAAACCAGTAAAAATGACTTTAAAACAACTTCATACAGATTATGAAGAATGGTATATGTCAATGCGTCCAAACGGAGAATTTATCAAAGGCACAAGACAATTCAAAAATGAATTAGATGGTTTTAGGTTCAAATCTTTATCTTTCAGTATTGGAACTGGCAATAAAACAATGGTTGAATTTAAACCTTGTTATTTATTGGAAGAACTACATTCAAGAAAATTTGTAAATGTTGATATTGATAGTTGGGATAAACAAAAAATGATGGGTAAAGAAAAAGTTGAAATAGTTAATCCATTCAGCAACGATATTATTGAATTCTAAATAGTTAGGATAGTTAGGATAGATATTTTGACCCTTTATTAAGAACCCCTTAATTAAATGTTAAGGTTGTCTTTACGAGTTAGGATAGTTAGCATTTGGAGCATTTTTTTAAAAAAATTTTTTTTTTCATTTCAAAAAATTTTTTTTTTTAAAAACCTTCTAAATGCTAACTATCCTAACTATTCAAATATCGGTTTGAATATTGAATGTTTTTTCTTTGGTTTTTTGTTGAAGTTTCTTTTACCTTCTAATTCTAATCTGTATAACAATCGCATTTTATTTCTGCTTTTTTTATCTCGTATGTAAGATGTTTTTTTTTTATTTGGTTTTAATGATATTCGTTCTGTGTAGTTTCCTACATTTACAACGACTGAATGATTACAACCACAATTTATATCTTCTTCTATTTTTAATTCGTTGTCGCTGTTTAAGAGAGATTGTGATGGGTTTTTGAATTGGTGTATAAAGTTAGTTTTTATAAAAGGACATTTACACCATATATTATTATCGTCAATTGCGAGAGCATATAATTCTTTGATATATTCGTATTCAGTCATTTATAATATCTAAATATATATTATAATTGAGATGAAAACTCGCAGTCAAAGAAAGAGAGAAATGGAAGATGATAAAATAAAATATGATGAGAAGACCTTAATAAGTAAGAAACCATCAAATGAATTAAAAGTTTTTGATATGGAGGAGGGTATTGGTAATTTAACACATCACCCTTTTATTTTAACAATAGGACAACGCCACAGCGGTAAAAATATAATGATGAATGAATTGATTTATCATTTAGATAGGAAGTTCAAATACGAACATATATTTTTATTTAGTGCTACTGGGAAAATGAATTATAAAGAAACTTGGAGTTTTTTAAAAGAAAGTCATATTTTTGATACTTTGGATAATTTAAAAAAAATAATTAATACTCGCAAAGAAACAATGTCAAAATCACCTTGCCTTTTAATATTTGATGATATTGCTGGTATGACATCAATGGGGGCAAATGGAAAGCGTAAGAATGTAAAATATAATGAAGAGTTAGATTTTCTTGCTACGACTTGTAGGCATTTTTCACTATCTGTGATTGTATCTATCCAAAACAGAGTTTTGTGTTCTCGCACATTGAGGACGAATTCCTCGCTTACTTTTCTATTTCCAGCGAAGAGCAGAGATGATTGCGTTTGTATTAAGAATGAATATTTAGGTTTAGCAAAAACAAAAGATGAAGTCCAACGAATATATGATAGTGTTTATTCCAAACCTTATAATATGTTGGTTGTAGAAGGTTATAAAAGTGGTGTTATTTCTGTAAATGATTATTGTTCGCAATATACTGCTCCCTTTCCAGTTCGTAAATATAAATCGTTTAGTTTTAGAAAAACAAAAAGAAAAAATAAAAAAAAAGAAAAAGATGATTTGAAAATAATGGAGCAACAAAAAAGAAAAAATACAATAGGATTAAATTTTCGTATATCTATATATAGCGATGATATTAGAGCAAAAAACGAAGAGAATTCGCAAAATGAAAAGGCAATCAATATATACTGAAAATGACGACCATAAAAAATTATTTGATAGTTTTGACAAACTTGTCCCAAAAAAATTAAGCAAAGGTGAAAAAGTAGAAATCCCCCAAACATTTAAACCATATAATATTTCTGTTCGTCGTAGTGGTGCTTTCAATGATTTCAACAGAAAATTTAAAGATGTGCGAGGAATGAACCACCCAAATAAATATCGTCTTCAAAATTATATGGGAGGCAACAATGGTAAAGGTTTATACAAACATAAAGATATGAGTTTTTTTGAAAAAGATGAAACTTTAAATATCAAACACAAAATGCGGAAAATTAAAGAATTGGTGCTTGACCCAGTAGAAACAGAAAAACAAGAACAGCGAACAACAGAAGGCACAGAAATTAGAGGTGCTGAAACAATGTTGGATAAAAACAAAGCACAAGCAGATATCAATAAATTATTCAAACAAAAAAGAAATAGAGGCGGACGCAATGGCGGAAAAGATGGCGGTGCTTACCAAGGTGGGTTTAATTATACTGGATACAATAAAGATATTGTTAAGAAAGATAATGAGTTCAAAAAGAAAAATGCCGAGCAAGATGAATTTAGGAGTATTGTTGAAGGTGAGATTGCGAATAGTGGAGGCAATGCTAATATCGTCCAAATGCCAGAATAAAATATTTTTAATATATAATGAAAGCATTAGATTTGTTTAGTGGTTCTCAATCTTGGGGAGATGTTTTGAGGGAAAAAGGATATGATGTTATTAGTGTGGATATTACTGATTTTAAAGGTAAGTTTATTCCAACACATTTAACAGATATTTTAGATTGGGATTACAAACAATATGATAAAAATGAGTTTGATATAATAACCGCTGGTCCGCCCTGTATTTGGTATTCTATACTTCAAACAAGTTGGTATGGTAAATATAAAGTAAATCCAAAAACAAAACAAAAATATTTATTTACCAAAGAAATCAGAAATAAAGATTTAGAATATGCTGATAGTTTAGTAAGGAAAACATTGGAGATAATTGATTATTTTAAACCGAGATTGTGGTTTATTGAAAACCCACAAACTGGATTATTAAAAAAAAGAGGTATTTTAGATAAGTATGAATATTATGATGTAGATTATTGTTGTTATGGTTTTAATTATAGAAAACGAACGAGAATATGGACGAACAAAAAGAGAGATTTTGAACCTCAATTATGTAAAAAAAAATATGTCCTTCAATTATTAAATTTAATGAAAACAAAAAAAATGATAAATTTAGAATGAAGCATTTTATAGATGTTTCAAGAGATAAAAGTAGTGGGAATAGAAGTAAAGTTCCAAAAAAGTTGATAGAACAATTATTAAAATAAATGTATATATATAATGGTTAGAATGGTTATAAAACAATCTACAAATCCAAAAAAAAAATTAATGGCAATATTTTATGAAAAGAAAGATGGTAAAGAAAAAAAAATAAAAACAACGCATTTTGGTGCTAAAAATTTTGATGATTACACCATAACTCATAACAAAGAACAACGAGCGAGATATATAAAAAGGCATACAAACGCAAGGGAAAATCATTCTGATTATAAATCTGCTGGTGCTTTATCTCGTTTTATATTGTGGGGTTCATCAACATCTCGTTCAGCAAATATTAGAGCATATAAAAAACGATTTGGATTAAGTTAAATTTCTCTCTTTTATCTATAATGAATGCTACAAATTTTATTATAGATAATACCACAATGGATACTCTTTCTGCTTTCATACCAAGCGGAGAATGCTGGGGTGAATATTCTACAATTGTTTTAGGAGTATTATTATTTATTAGTGAGGCAATGCCTTTTATAAAAGCAAAATCTAAATGTAATGAAGTTGCTGATGAAGAACAAAGAATAGAGAGAAAAGATAGTATAATGACCGAAGCGAATGGTTTAGCACATATTTTATTGGCGGTATATGAAAAATCAAAAAAGAAATAATTTTATATAAAATTGTTTATATATATAAATGAGTGTTTCTACTATTTTCAATAATAATGGTTTTATTTTTGATGGAAGATTAGTTCCAGTTTTAGAAGTGTCATATTCAAAAAGCGGACAAAATAGAGGTTTTAAAGTTGTTGCTAAAAAAATAGAAACTGGACTACAAATTACCAATAATATAGGAAAAAGAAAATTTATGAGTTATCAAACTGGCGGTAAATATTTTAAAGAATCACCAAAAGGTGGTGTTGAATTAGATTTAGATACTTTCATAGATGATTTACCAATTAAAAAAGGTAGTAATTATAAAGATGGTGTTTCCAAGGTTGGAGATTTAAGAGATAAAGCAAGTGTTTCATATGCGAGAATAAAAGAAATAATAAAACAAAAATATAATGCTGATGTAGATAAAAGACAAAATGAAATAATAGCAAGTAGAGATAATAAACTATATGAGATGGATATAGGAGCAAGACAATATGATACATCAGCACATTATCAAGATTATCAAGATAGTATTAGAACAAAGGCAATGGAGTTAAGAGGTGAAAGAGCAAGAGCAAAAACAAAAGAAGCAGAGGCAAGAGCGACAAAGGTAGAAGGTAAATTAACAAAAGCAAAAAAAAGATTGCGAGGAGCGAGAACAGAATTAAAAACAGAACAAGAAACATTAGATAAAGCAAGAACAGAATTAGAAGAAGAACAAAAAAAATTAGATGAAGCAAAAGCAGAATATGCGGAAGAACAAATACAATATAATAAAGTAAAAAGAGAACAAGGCGAAGAAAGCAAAGCAGCAAAGGACGCAAAAGCAGAAAGAGATGAAGCAAAAGCAGAAAGAGATAATATAGAATTGAAAGTCGCAGAACTTGTAGCAGATAAAACAGAAGCAGAAAAAGCACTGGATTTAGCACAAAAAGGATTGAAACAAACATTGAAAACAGCAGCAGCAAGAAAAAAAAGAGCAGAAAAAAAAACAGAAGAAGCAGAGTTAAGAGCAACAGAAGCAGACGAAAGAGCAGCAAGAGCAGAACAAAAAGTAAGACAACAAAGAGGCAAACTACGAAGACAAAAAGAAGATAGTAAGCAAATTCTTCGCAAGTTATACGATACAATGGAAGAATTACAAACACAAACATTAAGTCCAAGAGTTGAAACACCTTTGATATCAGCACAAGGTAAAGAAGAATTAGGAAAGTTAATTATGAAATATTTTGCTAATCCAAGACAAATAAGACAAGATTTATTAGATGATGAAGACGCATTAGCAAGTGGTGTAGAAGAAATAAGACAAAATTTAGATAGATTACAACAAGAAGGTTTAGATAATAGAGAACAACAATTAAGAAGAGAAAGACAACAAGCAATAGATGATAGAGCAGAGGCATTACGACAAGAACAAAAAGCAAGTGATGCTGAAAAAGCAGAATTAACAGATAGAGTTATAAAAGAACAAGCAAAAGTATCAGCAGCAAACGAACAAATAAAAAAAGTAGAAGCATTGAAAAAACAACAAGAGGCAACAAACAAACAATTAATAGCACAAGTTGAAGTTTTAGAAGCAGAACAAACAAAAGATAAAGCAAAAATTCAAAGAGCAAGAGCAGAGTTAGACGCACAAGATGCGATGATGACCGAAACATTGGCGATAACACAAAGGGAAATAGAAGAATCAAATAAAAAAATATCACAATTTGAGGGTGATGTTGCCAGATTAGAAGGTGATTTAGAAAGAGAAAAAGATACAGCAAGGTCAGTTGGGGATTTTTTACAAAGTGAATTAGACAGAGCAGAAAAAGCAAGACAAGATGCCGAGGAAGAATTAATGAAAGAAAAGGAAGCAAAAGCAGAAGAACCACAAATAGAAAGTAAATTAGACCCTCCACCATCAGCATCTGTTCCAACTCCGCCAAGTTCCGCAGCAAGTGAAACTCGTTCTCCATTGATGGAAAGAAAAAAAACATTAGCACAAAAAAGACAAGAAAGAGCAAAAACATTAACTGGTGATGATGCTGAATTAGAACAAGCATTAAATCCAGATACCCCAGCAATGGCAAGAGCAGCAAGTGATACAACTACTTCAACTTTTGGTAGTGGTGGTGGTTTTGAAACAGCAGAAGGAGATGATACTGATGATGAATATGTTGGTGTAGAAAGCAAAGAAGCAGACCAAACAATACAACAAGCACCAGCAGAATTAAATACTGGTGCTGGTAGTCAAGCACCACAACCGCCAGTTCAACCGCCTCCTCCTCCTCCTCCGCAACCACCGCAAGGCGATGTAGCACCGCAACCACAAGTTCAACCGCCTCCGCCAGTTCAACCGCCTCCACCAGTTCAACAATTACCTCCACAAGCACCACCAGTTCCACCAGACACAACTGAAACAATGACCGAAGGAATGACCTTAGGTGATAGATTAGCAGAGGGCGGAACAGATGCGACAGAAAAAGAAAAATCAGACCCAACAATTGCTACTGATGGTTTAGATGATGTTTCTAAATATGGATATGATAAACAAGTTTATTTGTTTGCGATAAGTCAAGGTAGAGATTTTACATATTCGCAAGATTTAGTGAAAAGAAGCAAAGATGCTCCCAAACAAGAACCAACAGAAAGAAGAAAACAAATTTTAACAGCATTAAGAATTTATGGTTATACCATAGATATACAAAAACCAAAAACAAATGATTTTGAAGAAGCATTAGAAATAATGACATTTATTTATTTAGCGTTAGATAAATTTAGATTAGAAAGACAATGGAAACGAGCGATTACAATGCTTCCAGATATGTTAGAAAATATTGGTTTGAATGCTGATGAAGTTGGCGATGACGCACCACCAGCAAATCAACAATTGGGATTAATTACACAATTTGCTAATCCACAAATTTTAGCGAATTTAGCAGCACAGCAACCACAAGCACCACAAGCACCGCCACCACAGCAACAGCAACCCCAGCAACAGCAACAAGCACAAAATATAGTTGGTAGAAATCAAAGAATGCCAAATGCTCCACAAGGAATTCAAAGGGTTAGAATTCCAAAAGCACAAAAACCACAACCGCAAAAGAAAGCAAAAGCAATAGATACAAGACCGAGAATGAATGTTAAAGAAATACAATTTAAAATGAAAAAGAGTAGAATAAATCCTAATTTATTATTTACTAATTTAACAAAACAAAATCCAAAACCGCAAGGGCAAGATAGTATTTTCAAAACAAGACCAAGTAATAAAAAAAGAAGAGTATTATATTTTTCATCTTGCGATTAATTTAATGTTGTAAATATATATAATGTTAAAAATGCCAACTATACCATTAGAAAAAATGCCAATGGAACGCCAACTAACATTAAATATTAAAAAAGAAGTTGAAAAACCAAAGATGAGAATTGACCCAAATATTCCAATGGAAAATTTATTAAAACAACACCCAAAGGTTGATAAATTACTAAAAATAAAATCTAAAACAAGTGGAGTTAGGAAAGTTAGCAATTCAACCAATTTAGAAAAAGTGGAGGAGGTAGAGGAAAAAGATGTTTCTAATAATGATGTCTAAATGCTAACTATCCTAACTCTATAAAAATATTATTCATACAAATAATTATATATTCTTTGTTTTATATATAATGGTTTTGTTCGCAATCACAGCAAAATTTAATGAAGCAACTGGAAATAAAGCAAAGGTAAGAATAACTGGTGGAATTAATTTACAGAAATTAAAATTGGTGGGATACGCTGTATCTTTAAATGGATTACAACCATCAGCACAAGGAGCAGCAGTTGGTGTTGGTTTTCAAGGACACAGAATTCCAAATCAATTAGTAGTTAATTTAGATGTTATTGGAACATCGCAAATTCATATTGCTACAAGTAGAAAAACAGATGGAACAGCAATTAACGCAGCACCAGTAGAAAATACAAATCCTTATTCAACTGGTATTCCATTGGCGTTAGGTGATACTTTAAAAACAATTCAGTTTGGTTTAACTGGTATAGAATTTGACATTGGTAAAACAATTCACAATGAAATAATTGTAGAAGCATTAAAATATGATGATGAAGGTGGTTTAGTAAATATGGATACTGGAACGCCAGTTTTAGTTAATAGTGCTGGTGTTGTAGATGGAACAGCAGCGAATAATGTTTTTGGTTCAACAACTTTACAAATGATTACTTTATATTTCAATTATGATTTCAATAGTTATTTTTAAATATGCGTAATATATAAATGGGTTTCTTTGACGATTTATTTGGAAGTGATGAACCAGAACCAGAATTAGATATTATTAGTAGCACCTCGCAACCATTAAAAACTACATTTGCGAAACCGAGGCAAACAAGAGGTAGAAATATTGGAACACCAACAGACCGCTCAACATATAACGACCCAGCATTAGACCCAGCAAATCAACCAGAAATTGATTATACAGCAAGTGAAGACCAATACCCAGAGGGATACATTCCGCCAATACCGCAAACGCCAACGCCAACGCCAACACCACCGCCAACGCCAACAGCAATTCCAAGTGGTATAGCACCTTTTCCAGCAACGCCACCACAATTTTTAAATCCTCAACCCACAGAACAACCACCACCGCCACCAAATCCGCATATTGACGCACACCCAGAGAATACACACAGCGAAGACCATAATGATACAGAAGCGGAAACAACTGGAATGGATTTAGGGCAAACAATACAAACACAAGCAGAACAAGTCCAAAGCGAAGGTAGTGCTGGGGGAGCAGAAGATAGACCAACATACGAAGGGAAAGAAAATATGAAGGGTGAAATAATGACAAAAGTAATAGATGCGATGAGTGATGTTATAACCGAACATATATTAAATAAAGATGACAATAGAAGAATGTTAAGAGGTGTTAATTGGAATTTTGGTAATGTTATTCCACAACAAGCATTTCAAGATGTCGCTGGTGAAAATGCCAGAGTAGCGATGGATAGAATAGCATTTGCGAATACTTTTATGGGTAGTCCTCAATCGGCAATAACTGGGGCAGCGATAAGTTTTATAAAACAAAGATTAGATGCCGTAGAAGGAACAAACCCTTTTGAAGAAGTGGCGAGAACAAGAGCAGACCAAAAATTGCGAGATATAAAACTATATAGAACAATAGATAGTTATATAACAAAAAGCAGAGAAGGGGATAGTTTAGTAGAAAAGGCAAAACATTATTTAATTGCGGAGGCACAAGATTTAACATCTAAGGGATTAAATAGAATGAAAGATTTAGGATTTATCCACAAAGAAGAATATAGATTTATTAGGAGTGCTGTTGTAATGCCTTATATAATTTTAGCAGTGGGGTTTTATTTTGCCTACCATAAGAGAGATTTAAATGTCGCAGAATATCACGGAGTGTTTCAAGATTTAGTATTGACGAGAGTGATGAAGTTTATTTTAAAAAATACAATGGGTATAGATAAAAATGTAGCGAATTTTGGAATTGATATTTTAGAAAATGTGCCACAAGAATTAATAACTGCTTTTATAAGAAACATAGATAAAAAGAGTGGTGTATTTGATGATGAAATAATAGCAATAAAAAGATTTGTGGAGTTTATTAGAAGAGAATATAGGGAAACATTTGGCGAAGGATATTATAAAGATGTGAGAAAATTACAAGGACAAAGTATAGATTTAGTTGGTTTAATGAATTCTTTACATACAAGTAGGGTATTACATTTATTCGCAATTCAAATTTCAACTGCTGATAATGTGGTTTGGGAAGCAGTAAATAATAGTGGATTATTTTTAGGATTATTAGAATTAGCAGCGATACACAGCAGAGGGCGACAAGATGGGGGAGGTGGCGAAGATACACAAGATAGATTTTTACATAATTCATATGCTGTTGGTTTTATTAAATTTACACCAATAAATAATTTATCAAGAACAAGAAAACAAAATAAATTATTGTCTGCTTTATTTGAATTAGATAAATCGCCCAGTCAAGAAAAATTTAAAATTATAAGAGATGGAAACAATTATTTATTGGCAATAAGTGGTAGTAAATTTGAACGACAAGAAGGAGAAATTATAGATACAGATTATGAAACTAATTTAGAAAATGTCGCTGGGTCGCAAGATTTTTATAAGACACCGAGATATATGAATGCTTTAAAAGCGTTGGAAGAAACAATAGAAGAAGCAAAAAAAACAAACGGAAATGTAAAGGTTGCTGGATATAGTTTGGGTGGTCGTATTGCTCTATCCCTCGCAAGTCATTTTCATTCAATTCCATTCTTTATATATGAACCAGTTATTCCTAGAAATGATGAAATGGAAAAATTATTTAGCAATATTCAAAACGCAAATGTAAAAATATTTAGAATAGATGGAAGTTCTATTTCAAAGCATTTAGTAGATTACAGAAAAAAATATAGATTTCATTTACAAACATTTCGCCAAAAAAGATTTTCCGCTCACGCTTTAAAAAACTTTGGTTAGAGTTAGGATAGTTAGCATTTAGGAAGTAAAATAAAAATGGGTGGTGTATGGGTTGTTGTGTGTTTTTAAAAAATGCTCCAAATGCTAACTATCCTAACTATTGAAAAAAAAAAAATTTTATTCGTTTGATTTTATTTATTATCTTAACCTAATATATAAAATGGCAGAGATAGCACTACTTTCAAATCAATCCTCATCATTATATGCTTCATCAAAATCATCTGGTGGAAGCGACACCTCTTCCTATATATACGATATGAAACAGAGCGGAATTAACAAATTCACCGAAAAATTTATCCGCACACCTATCAACAACGCCGCATTTGGTTCTAACGCTCAATGCGAAATTCCAGCATTTGGAATTCTTCGCCAAATGGTTTTAAAAACCACCATCACTTACAATATTCAAGCAACCGACCAATGCCCTGTTGTAGCAAAAGCACTTTTTGCTGAACTTATAGACCAAGTGTCAATTAAAAATTCATCAAGAGAACTTCAAGTCGTTTATGGCGATTGTCTTAAATATTTAGTGTATAATCTTGGTGCTGAAAAATCCAAAAAATGGAAAATTCTTGGTAAAGATGATATAGTTATTGGCGATGTTAATATGTTAAATAATACTGTCGCTGGTGCTTTCCATCGTCGTCGCCCAAGCAGAGTATTAAACACCACTGCTGGTGGTAATAGAACAATAGATGTATATACTGTTCTTCCATTTTCAATGTTCCCAGATTTTGGAAGTGATAAACACACTCCATTTAAAAATCTTCTTAATACTCGTTTCTGCGAAAGATTATCCATTGATGTAAAATACAATCCTCGCATTAAAGTATTAACTGCCTCTGCTGAAGTAGGTCAAGACACTGGATTTGCGGTAGAACCAACATTAACAAGTGAGTTAATCTGTTGTTTTGATGTAATCCAAGATAAAGAACTTGCCTCAATTGAAGCAGCGAATTATTCTTTATCTCAACCTCTCGCATTAGTTCTAGGCAACTGGAACAAAACTCGTTCAACTTTTGTTGCTTCCGCCCCTGGTAAAAATTCATTTGAAATTCAACTTTTTAACACTGATTTAGCACATTCAATTCTCATAACGGCGAAAAAGGTAAATACCGCAACCCAATATGAAAATTTTGGAAAAGCAGTAAATATTTTAAGTTGTAATTCCGCCACAACACACGTCGCTGGGGCAGCAAATGATATTTGCGGTTTAGGAGCACAATTCACCGAAGGTTATTCAACCGCAATCACAACTGGAAAACACACAGCAAATGCTGATATTTATGCTGGTGGATTATCCGCAGACGCAGCGGGGCAATTAGCAGCAAAACAAATTACTCAATTAGCAATGCCCTTCCCTCCAACAAATAAACATTGCCTACCGCACGATTGTGCCCTCGCCGCCGCAGCAACAGAAGCGGGTGTGGATTTTAGAGCAGCGAATGGCGGTCCAGCAAACGGCGTTGGTTTATCTCGTCAAGGGGCAGACCATATGACAATATCAAGTATAGCATTAACAAGTGCTGGTAGAGAACTTTACAAAGCGAACTCGCACGAAGAAGCACTATATCTCGGTAATAGTGAAATGAAAGGTTGCTGTTGGTTTAATGATGATGGCGGAAGAATTGGCGAAGATGCTGACCTTCAAGACCAAAATGGTTGCTCTCAATACAATATGTATCTTATACCTTTTGGTGATGACACCAATTTAGATGCTATTAGAGGTATGCTTTCACTTAAAAATCTTAATTCCGTCAAACTTGCTGTTGATGTTGAAAATTGCGTCAGCGGTCAAACATACGAAGTAAATGTATATGTCCGCAAATACTCGGCAATCAGTATTGAGGCATCGTCTGGCAGAATTTCCACAGCAGTCAGCACCTAAATTTCCCATTTATAAATCTTCAATAATACTTTCTATCATATGGTCTAGCATCATTTTTCGTAGTTTAGGATAAAGAAAGTAATGCTCTAAATCCCCCATTACTTTACAATATTTCTCTCTATGTAAAAATTCAAACCATTCCATATCAAGTTTAGAATAGTTGTTGTATAAAAAAATTTCATTAACTAAATCTTTATTTAATATTTTTAATAACGGAAACATAATATAATGTTCGCATATTATATTATGAGTAGTTTAACGTATAAACAAAAGTTTAATCGCAAATATGGTTTCGCAAAAAACGAAAGTCATTCAATAAAAGAAATAGCAAAGTTGAGTGGTATATCTTATGCTAATGCCAAAAAAATAGTTCAAAAAGGAAAGGGAGCATATTATAGTAATCCACAGAGTGTTCGTCCAAATGTAAAATCACCGACACAATGGGGCATTGCTCGTTTATATTCTGCGGTGATGGGAGGCAAGGCAAAAAAAATAGATAAGGATTTATTAAAATAATAACCTATATTATAATGCCCTACCACACAAAAGAGAAAAAAGGAATGGCGAAACCAAAAAAGAAAGTTGTAGCAAAAAAAGGAAAAAAAATGGGAATGTCGCAAAATCAAAAAGATAAATTAAAAGAACATTCTAAAACTCACTCTGCTAAACATATGGCGATTATGAAGAAGATGATGAAAGGTGGTGTATCATTTACAAAGGCACACAATGCCGCAAAAAAGATGGTAGGTAAATAATTTAATCGCTGTCGCTGTCGCTTACTCCGCTGTCGCTGTCGCTGTCGTTCTCATCATTTTTAAGTATTAATTTCATTTCAAGTGTGGCACATTTTTTACATATCCCAGTTGCCCCCTTTACTTCTTCTGCGTCTTCTTTTGTGTCGCTTCTAAAAACAATATCACAATTACATTTTTCACATTTACCTTTTGACAACCAACATTTATGTTTATCTCGCCACCATTTTTCCATATTTTTTTTGGCAATATTATATAAGAAGTGAAATCCAAATTCTCTTTTAATATAATCCAAACATTTTTGAACTGAATTATCTTTACCAACACAATCTAACGCCTCCTCGCCAATTACATTATAAGCAAGATTTGTAGCACAATCAATAATTCTTTCTTTTCTAAAATCATCTTTATTACAATCCCACACAAGACAATTTTTTTTAAGATTGAAAAGGTAGTCAAAATGTGTTCCTTTTAAATCAATACCTTCATTAAAAGCGAAATATGGTGTTCTACCTTTTAAACAAATATAATTAAAGTTTTTAAATGTGTCGTTGAAATCTTTAATCCAATCAACAAAACCATCTTCGCTTGAATATAACTCCATTTTATTATTCCATTTTCTTTTTTTAATCCAATGCTTTTGTTGAAGGGTAATGAAATAATTTTTATGAAAGCAACCTTGTTCTTCATTTTTAAGTTTTGTCAAATGGTCGCCAAGTTCTGTATTTGGTGCTGTTTGATAAAAGTATTGTTTAATGTTTTTCATTAACATATCAAATTCGCATCTTGGTTGAACCAATTTTAATTGTTGAATACTAGTATTTTTTCCAACTTCTCTGTAAAGGAAGAATAGAATTTTGGTTTCGTCAAATAAATAATCCCAAAGCATTTTATTATGCTCGGCAAATAACATTTTGTAAAGATATTGTCCTTTGTATTTAATTGCCAATACATTTTTAAAATATTGGTCTTTGATATAATCGCAAATAATTTTTGGGTTATTGATAATTTCTAATTTTTGTTTATGAATACAATTCACCATATCAAAAGCAATATGATTTTTGTTTGATTTTAAAAGTCCAAAATTGTTGGAAATAAGAGCATCGCAAAAATTATTTTTATTGAACGCCATATTTTTTTTATTTTTTGATTTGGTTTTTAATAATATATTTTAGATTTTTTTTAAGTTCAATTTATCTGTGGGAAATATTTTTTTTTATTTTGGGAAATA
>VMHT01074233.1_pt1 | contig 24030 bp, 10 predicted proteins | sample 4693611 | NCBI WGS metagenome assembly VMHT01 (sample SAMN12280063, study PRJNA550983) | marine metagenome | isolation source: seawater sampled from same location over 5 years 0.02-0.2 micron viral filtrate | place: USA: collected off the coast of southern California halfway between the port... ...
ACTCCTACCGCTTTGGTGGTTGGAACTGGCCGCGGGGCGAGTTTTGGATTGCTCATCAAAGGCATAGAAGCTCTTGAACAAGCCCACGCTACCTCGACGGTGGTGCTTGACAAGACCGGAACCATCACCGCAGGTTTGCCTCGAGTAAGCCACATCGAACTTCTTGACAGCGACGTGGAGGAGTTGCTTTGCCTGGCTTCTGCATTGGAGGTTGAATCAACCCACCCACTCGCCAATGCGATTCATACCGCGTGGGAAAACATCGGCTACAATCGGCCCGCAGTGAAGGACGTACGTACCTTTCCAGGCCTCGGTTTGGTGGGGAGCCTTGATGGAGAGACGGTGGCGGTTGGGAACCTTGAACTCATGGAAGAACGGCTTGCCACGTTGCCTGATGAACTTGAGAGAAAGGTCGCTTTGCGAGCCCGACGAGGTACAACGGTGGTGCTCGTGTCCAAAGGCCAACGTTTGCTAGGTTGGCTCGAGTTCAGCGACCGAATCCGTGAAACCTCAGAGGCTGCTGTTCGGAGGTTGAAGCAAACCGGCATCCGCATCGTTATGTTGACCGGTGACCGAGAAGAGGTGGCTCAAACGGTGGCTGACGCCGTGGGCATTACGGAAGTTGTTGCAGGTGTCAAGCCCGACGAAAAAGCGGAGCGAATACGCGCCCTGCAAGAAGAAGGCGTCGTAGCGATGATCGGAGACGGCATCAACGATGCCGCTGCGTTGACCGTGGCCAACGTCGGAATTGCCATGGGTGCAGGCAGCGAGATTGCCTTGGAAAGTGCGGACATCGTGCTGGTTCGCAACGACCTCGCTGACGCCGTCGCTGCCCTTGATTTGGGGCGGGCGACGATGACGAGAATCCGAACCAATCTAGCTTGGGCTTTCGTCTACAACCTCATCGGATTACCGCTGGCCATGGGCTTGTTGTTTCCGTGGACGGGGTGGTTGCTCCCGCCGGCTTTTGCTGCCGCCGCAATGTCGCTCTCATCGGTAAGCGTAGTCAGCAATTCACTGGTGTTGCGTTGGTGGCAACCCGCTGCTGTCCTGCGGTCTGGCGATATCTTATGAATCTCCGATGCATCCACGAAGCATGGCTCCCCAAAGTCATGTGTTGACCATCACCGGTATGACGTGCGACGGTTGCTCGGGGCGTCTTGCCAACGTTCTGAGGGCGACGCCAGGGGTCATCGATGCCAAGATATCGCATCAAACGGATTCCGGGTCGATTCTCACCGATGAATCCCTCTCCACGCATGACCTTGTCGCCATTGTCAATGGGACCGGTTTTGTCGCCTCAATCTGAAGACAAATCCATCGGCGGTTTGAAATCCATATGTCTCCGCCATCAGCCTGCGCGGGGGTCGCCCAGCTTGGTCAACGGCGGTGGGTTTAGGTCCCATTCCTTATCGGTTCGCAGGTTCGAATCCTGCCCCCCGCATCTTAGCAGTGCGCCGTTTAACCCGCATTTGTTTTTGCGAGTTCCACAAAGCGGACCATGAGGTTGAATCGCTCGACAATCACCCCCTTTGGTCAACGGCGCTGCCTACAGGTCGCCAACCTCGTCGGTTTGTAGGTTCAAATCGTTCTCCCGCACTCCCGAACAAAGGCAACACCCAAAGCATGCAGTCGGCATGGGGCTTCAGTGACGGGAATAGGTTAATACACCTCTCAAAAAACTGGTTTCCTATGAACCGAATTTTAGCTGTGCTATTTGCCCTCATGCTGGTGCTCTCTGGATGCCTTGGTGATGGAGAAGCAATCGAAGAACCCGTTGAGAACCTTCTCGACACCGATGGGGACGGAATCCCCAATGTCGATGACGAGGATGACGACGGGGATTCGTGGTCAGACCTTGATGAACTGAATTGCAATTCTGACCCCTTGGTCGCTACCGACCTTCCCTCTGACATCGACGGCGACGGCGCCTGTGATGTCCGCGATAGCGATGATGACGGAGACACCTGGACCGATATTGATGAATTGGCCTGCGGTTCTGACCCCTTGGTCGCTTCCGATGTACCGTTGGATGAAGACAACGATGGTACATGTGATTTCCTCGATGAGGACAGCGATGGTGATTCCTTTGCCGATGGTACCGAACAACTGTGCGGCTCGGACCCGTTGGATGCAACCAGTACTCCTGCCGACATGGACGGTGACGGCGTTTGTGATGCCATGGACGACGACATCGATGGCGATGGTGTTGCCAATGACGATGATTTCGCCCCTGAGGACCCAGACAAGAGCGAAGCAATCACCGGCTGCACCGATGCAACGGCCTTCAACTACAACGAGGATGCTGAGGTTGACGATGCCTCGTGTTTCACCCTTGAAGACGCAGAAGATGCCATCATGACCGCCTTCGAAGGTATCATGAGCACGAATGTCATTGACTACAGCGATGGCATCCAGAGCATCGCGGTCATGGACACGGCCTCTGAAGCCATCTCTCTAACGCTCGGGTACCTTCAAACTGAAGACGGTGAAATCATGACCCTAGCGGCCATCACCTACGTTAACGACGGAAGTGGTTATGTCGAGGTTGACATGACTTACCCTGAAACAGATGAGTATGGAGATTCAACTGGTGTTATGCTGAACGAGTTGTACAAAGTGAATGCTGCTTATTACTCCATGAACATGGACGATCGAGGTTGGTCACACTGCGAATACGATGGAATCAATTGGTACTGCACAGACCTGCACGATGACTACTACGAGGGCGAACAGATATTCAACGGCGAAAGCCGAGATGAAACCTATCACCTCTTCACCTGTGCTGACGGCGAAACCGTCCTACTCAGCACCGTTAACGATGGGGCCGAGGACTGTGCAGACGGTTCAGACGAACCAAAGATGGAAGATGACGGTCGCACCTACACTTGCAACGACGGCTCCGAGATTGCGTTCTCGTTGGCCAACGACAACAACGAAGATTGCGACGACGGTTCAGATGAAGAGAACTTCATTGAATCATTCGATTGCAACGATGGCACCTACCTTCCATCGTACGCCCTCAACGATGGATACGATGATTGTCAAGATGGCGAAGATGAACCCTACTACGACATGGACCAATACGAAACATCCACCTACACGTGTGAAGATGGAACAACCGTGCCCCTCAGTGATGTCAACGACGACGTTGACGATTGCCCGGATGGAACGGATGAAACTCCTACAGATGGCGACAAGAGCGAACTGTTCTCCTTTGTCTGTGGCGGAGAAGATGATGGAGATGACCACGGCGACCATGATGACCATGACGACCATGACGACCATGACGGCGAAGAAATCCCACTTTCGATGGTGAACGATGGAAGCGAAGACTGCGACGACGGTTCAGATGAACCTGCTTACGACGAAGATGGAGAGGAAATCAACCAATACACCTGTTATAATTTCCATACCCATCAGTCCACCACACTCAACATCAGCCAAGTCAACGATGGTACAATTGATTGTGAACTTCGCATGGATGAAAGCGCAGCCGCTGGCAACGAAACAGAGCGATGGTTTGGTATTGATGACCAAGAAGAGGGCGACTTTGACGAATACACCGGAGAATGCGTTTTGGACGGCAGCGATTTCGAGGTTCCTTGGAGTTGGGTCAACGACGGTATCGACGATTGCGATGACGGCACGGATGAACCCGCCTACGATGAAAACGGAGTTGAAACATCGGTGATTACCTGTTATGACGGCACAGAAATCGCACTCTCTCTCGCCAACGATGGAACGGAAGACTGCACCGAGGGCGAGGACGAAACCACGTGGGAACTCATGTCAATGTACACATGTGACGACGGAGAGACGGTGGAGTTTGAATGGGTCAATGATGAACACGATGATTGCCATGACGGTTCCGATGAGCCGACTTACGACATTGATGAACTCACCGACTTTACCTGTGATGACGGCAGCACCATACCTTTCAGTCAGGCCAACGATGGCCATGATGACTGTGCAGACGCTGAAGATGAGCCGGTCTTCGAAGACGTGGAAGTCACCACCTTTGAGTGCGCCTCTGGCGACGAAATCTATCTCTCAGAAGTCAATGACGGAACCGAAGATTGCCCAGGTGCCGATGACGAACCTTCGTACGACCCCATCACCCAATCTGAAGTGTCCACCTACACCTGCGAATTCAGTGGTGAAACCATTGCGTTGTCCTCGGTGAACGATGAAGAGGAAGATTGTGAAGATGGAACGGACGAACCCTACTATTACTACGATGAAACCAGTGTTTTCATGTGCGCTGATGGTGAGGACGAAATTCCATTCTCTTACGTCAACGATGGATACGATGATTGTCAAGACAGGTCCGATGAAGCCCAATACGACATCACTGACGAGAGTGTCCTTGTCTGCAACGACGGGTCGGAAATCACTGTCAGTCAATTCAATGACGGCACCAATGACTGCAACGACGGCTCTGATGAGCAAGATTACTTCGTATGCGAAGATGGCAGCTATACCTTGCCGTTTTCCTACATCAACGATGGATGGTCATACTGCGATGACGGTTCTGACGAATCGGTGATTGAAGACGTCAACATCGTTCAATGCATGGGCGGCGATGATGAAATTCCCGCTTCTTCTTTCCGAGATGACAACTCCGACTGTGAAAGCGGATGGGACGAAATGGATTTCGAAATGGTAAGTGATTGCGAATGGGATGAAGGTATCGGCTGGATTTGTGGTGGAGTCTACCTCGACCCCGCCCATGAGTGGACCATGTTGATGGAGACCGATGAGAACGGATTGGAGATGATCGTTTTGACGGCTCAAACCGAAATTGCTTTGACGGCAGAGAAAATTAACGCAACTGTGGCTTTTGATGCTGCCTCCCATGCCTTCCTGTTCATGAAAGATACTGAGTTTGACGCTGGCGGAGCCCTCGAAATGGAGTCGCTGATGGTCAGTTCCACCTACGACCCCAGCCTTCTCGACGAGTTGGTCGTTGACACCTCGTTGGACACCCACGCCCCACCATGGGCGGTGGAATTCTACGGCGAACCCTTGCCGGCGGAAGACGACCGGACATTCCTCTGCGACGATGAAACCGAATCGGTTCCTTTCGCCTCCATCAATGACGGAGCTGAGGACTGTGGCGATGGTTCGGATGAGCCGGTTTACGAAGTGGGAGAAGAGATGTCTGAGTTCTATTGCAACGCTGATGATGAAGTCATCTACCTCTCCCAAGTCAACGACGGAGTCGCTGACTGTTCGGACAGCGAAGATGAAGACGACGGAACTGGAACCCAGGAGTACCAATGTCTGTATTCCGGTGATGTTATTCTCTTCGCCAATGTGAACGATGGCGCCTTTGATTGCGAAGATGAGACGGATGAACCGTACTATGAAGGAGAAGAAATTTCCGATTTCCCTTGCGAAGATGGAGAAGAGAACATCCCACTCTCATACGTCAACGATGGAGACGATGATTGTCAAGATGGTTCTGATGAGGCACCAGAAGGCGAGGGCTACGGCTATGGCGAGTACATGCTGTTTACCGTTGGCACTGGTGAATGGACCATGGGAGAAGGTGAGACCATGCTCGAAGTGGTCTTCTCGTCCTGTGATACCTTTACTTACGTCTCAAGCGATATATCGGGTGCTTCCTACGACCTGCCAAGCGAATGCGGTGAAGACCTTGCACGCTACACGTTCGACGAGATCATGAACGGCGAAGTCGCGGGTTTGGAGTTCTATGACTACGGCGATGGTCAAACCCTCTTGTACCTCGACGAAGACTTCGAGCTCGAAGGATGGAACGCCCTCCGCCTCTCCACCCCGAGTGGTGAATACGCTGACGAAAACCCAGAAGTTGTGTTGCCTGCTCCAGGGATCGGCTTTGCTCTCGTTGCTATGCTGGGTGCCGCTATGCTGGCCAGTCGACGAAACGAGTGAAGCGAACGATGGGGCCCGCTGAGGGCCATCATGTGTACTGCGGGGACGGTGCTTTGTTCCGGCACATCATTGATGTGCGAGCGCAACCTCCGAGAATCATGGACGAGGGTGCAGAAAAGAATCTTGATGGGACCATCAACAAAATCGTCTGGGGCGTGATTTATTTCATTGGCTTCTTGTTTGCAGCAATGACAATCCTCGACATCTTGGAAGTCTTTTTCTGACCCAAATCCTAAGCCTGATTTGAAGGGTCTGAGGAGAAGTTCCTCTCCTCGGAGGTAGTCAAGAGACCAAAATAAACTCAGCATATTGGGCCTTTGTTTCAAGATTCATGGCCGTCCAATCTTTGAGCCATCGTAGGCATTCTGCCACTAACTTCAAAAAAAACCGCATCTAACTAACCGATATGCAACTGCCGGCGAGAAGCGCTCTTTCCCGTCTTTGGGGATTGGAGAAGGACCGGGTTTTCTTGAACCATGGCTCCTTTGGAGCGACTCCAACGGCGATTCGCGAAGAACAACGAAGGTGGCAGGACCTCATGGAAAACGAACCGGTTCGATTCTTTGAGGACTTGATGCCGGGTGTCCTCCAAACCACCCGAGAGAAACTCGCTTCGTTCCTTTCTTGTGATGCTGACGACCTCGCTCTGGTTGAGAACGCCACCTCCGGTGTCAACACGATACTCCGTTCCTTGGAGTTCAAGCCAGGCGATGAGATCCTTGTTCCAGACCACGCCTATCAGGCCTGTCGAAACACCATTGATTTCGTAGCAAAACGGTGGGGTGCTAAGGTCGTCACGGTCAACATCCCGTTCCCAATCAACGACCCTCAGCATGCTGTGGACGCCATCATGGGCGGCGTAACCGACCAAACACGACTCGCCATGATCGACACCGTCACCAGCCCAACAGGCCTCTTGATGCCGTTCGAAAAATTGGTGTCGAGGCTTGAAGAGCGTGGTGTTGAAGTGATGCTCGATGCGGCCCATGGCATCGGGATGGTTCCATTGAATCTCGATGAACTCGGCGCCTCCTACACGACAAGCAACTGCCACAAGTGGCTGTGTGCACCCAAAGGGTCAGCGTTCCTCCACGTCCGAAAGGACAAGCAAGCGGCCATTCATCCACTCACCATCAGCCACGGCATGACGTTCCCCCTTGGAGATACAACCCGCTTCCGTCATGAGTTTGATTGGACTGGAACACGCGATATGTCAGCCCACTGCGCCCTTCCTGCGGCCATTGACCACCTTGCTAACACGGTCGAGGGAGGGTGGTCGGCCATCATGGAATACAACCACGACCTCGCCCTTCGAGGTCGAAATATTCTGTGCCAAGCCCTCGGTTTGGAAAAGCCGTGCCCCGATGAAATGGTGGCCTGCATCGCCACGCTCATTTTACCCCCAAACACGGTGAACAGTGGCATTCCACTTCATGAACCGGACCCGTTGCATGTCATCTTGAGCGAAAAGTACGGGATTCAGGTTCCTGTTTGGTCGTGGGCTTCACCGCAAGGTCGTTTCATTCGAATCTCTGCACAACTCTACAACAGCGAGGAAGAATACCACTACCTCGCTTGGGCCCTGCAACAGGAAGACATTGCTTGAGGAAGGGTACACATGGACTACATTGCACTTGGTGAGTTGTTAACGCTGCTAGCCATTGGTTTGCTTACACCAGGACCCAATGCGTTGACCTGTTTTGGCCACAGCGGTTTGTTCGGTCCAAAGGCCAACATCAACCTCATTGCTGGCATGGTCATTGGGTTTGTCACGATTGAATTGAGCGTGGGGCTTATCGTTGACTCCATCAGCGATTCCACAACCGCCATGAACGTGCTGCACTGGATTGGCATGGTCTTCCTGGCCGCCATGGTTGTGGCGATGTTTCGCTTTGACCCTACTGGTTTGAAGGTGGAGAACACCATCGACGGTATGCTGGGTTTGAAAGTGGGCATTGGCATGCAGTTCGTCAACGGCAAAGAATGGGCCTTCATCATCATCATGATGACGAACTTCATCGAACCCCTTGGTGGAGGCATGATGGGCATTTTGACCATCATTTTCGTCACCTTAACCACCTGCTTGTTCGCCATGATTCTGTGGACATTAGCCGGTGCGCGTCTCAACCATCTGTTTACTCAGGGGGCCGCCGGCAAGCGTATTTTCCAGTTCTGTGGTTTCCTGCTGGGGCTCTTGTGGGTGGCCTTCCTCATCCAAGGGCCCGCCACCGGCTCAACTCTGTGAGTCCAACGAGAGTGAAGTCACCCTCGGGTGGCTGGTAAGAGAAGAGGCTATATCCTCCAATGATTGGTTAGTTTCATGCAGCGCCCTACATTTCTTGTCACAGCGGTGTTACTCTCGGCACTTCTTGCCCCCGTTCTGTTCGAAAGCAACGGATTCACTGAGGTGGAATGGCTTGACGCTCCCAACGAGGTGAACGACGCTTCAAACGCCACCTTCACCGTCTCGCCAAGCCAGGGTTGGACCACTGGAGGCGAAGAGATCACCATCACCGGAACCGGCTTCCTCGACATGGCCTTCAAGAACGTCACGAGCGATGGCGAGGCTTACACGTGGACCACGGACACCATCAACTATGTTGACGGCAGCGGTGTGGCTCCAACGGTGGCTGTTGACAGCAACGGAACGGTTCACATCGTCCATGTCAACTACAAAGAAAACAAACTCTGGCACCAGTATTCCAACGGCGGTTCATGGAGCTACAATGAAATCCGCAGTTGCCCAACCTGCCGCTCTGCTGATATGGCCGTTGACAGTAACGACAACCTCCACGTGGCCTATTTTGTTCAGCGAGACGGAACAGACGGTTACCTCGAATATTCGTTTTTCAACGGTTCAGATTGGACATCACAACGCCTCTACAGCAGCGCTCAATACGATCAAGTTCGAATTGTCTTGGATGCGAACGACCGACCGCACATCGCGTATTCACGGTCGGGCTACTTGTGCAACGCTGCGATGCTGACCTACCACGACGGTTCTGCGTGGCAAACGCAAGCACTGGACACGTCAAACACCTACGTCGGCTGCGATGCCTCCATCGCCATCGACAACGACGGCTATGTTCACGTCACCTATCGCAATCACAACAACATGGACCAGATGGTCGTTTCCAACGTCAGCGGTTCGTGGCAGAAGTACACCGTTGATGGAGGAAGCGGTGTAGGTTACGGCAGTGGTATTGCCGTTGACCACGACAACACGTTGCACGTGCTTTACCGCACCAACGCTGGTGGCGGCGAGTACAAACACGCTAACGGCTATTCAGGCTCTGCATGGAGTCGCACGGCCGCCTCGGGTGGGGACGGTGAGTTCCGTATGCAAACCGATGACCTCGGCATCGTCCATGCCTCGGCTTACGACAGTGGAGGAGACAACCTCCTCCACAAAATGATGATATCGGGCCAATCTTGGACCACTACGACGGTTGACAGCCCCGGGACTGTCGGTTCGTACAACGACATTTTCGTTGACAAGAATAACATGATCCACATCGCCTACTACGACCAATCCAATCAACTGCTGAAGTACGCCAACAAATCAAGCGGCATGTACCTCAAGCAAGAGGTGACGGTCAACTTCGAAGGCTACGAATCCGTCACTGGCAAGGTGCTCAACGACACCACCATCGTGGTGGAAACGCCTTCTGCAGGCAGCGTGGCGGAACACGTGAACATCAGCCTCTCGGGCGATAACGGAGCTCAGCAAGCCCTCGGCATCAGCTTCCTCTTCATCTCGCCCGACGATGTGGACATGGACGGCGTACCCAACGACGACGATGACTGCCCGAACACTGCGGGGGATTCAACCATTGACAGGGACGGGTGCCCCGACGCAGACGGAGACGGCTACAGCGACGAGAACGATGACTTCCCAAACAACCCCACCGAATGGCTTGACAGCGATGGAGACGGTGTGGGTGACAACTCGGACGTCTTCCCCAACGATAGCGGAGAATGGATGGATTCTGACGGCGATGGGGCCGGAGACAACGGCGACGCCTTCCCCTACGATGCCAACGAAACCATGGATTCCGACAATGACGGTGTGGGCAACAACGCGGACATGTTCCCCTACAACTCCTTCGAGTACCTCGACAGCGACGGTGATGGGGTCGGCGACAACAGCGACAGGTTCCCCTTTGATGGCAACGAAACCATGGATTCCGATAACGATGGAGTGGGGGACAACGCCGATGCCTTTCCCAACGACCCAAGTGAAACGATGGATTCCGACGGAGACGGCATTGGCGACAACGCCGACCTCTATCCGTTGATCAACAACTTCCTCGACAGCGACGGCGACACCATCGTTGACCTGCAGGATGCGTTTCCCACCGACATGACGCAGTGGGTAGACGCTGACGGCGATGGCTATGGCGATAACGCCACGGGCAATAGCCCCGACGCCTTTCCCAATGTGGCCTCCCAGTGGTCTGACATGGACGGTGATGGCTACGGTGATAATTGGGGCAATGGTTCGTGGAACACGTCCCGGATGGCTTCAGGAATCGGCGAGTACATCCAAGGTGCCGTGATGGCCGATTATTGCCCGCAAGTGAACGGCAACTCCACCGCCTCTGGTTTCTTTGGTTGCGCCGACGACGACGGTGATGGCATTCCCAACATGTTCGAAGTTGAGGAGGTTGTTCTTGACAGCGACGGCGATGGGATTCTTGACGAATTTGATGAGTGTCCCGATACGCCTCTCGGAACGCTGATCGACATCAAAGGCTGTGAATTGGCCGTCAACGACGACGGTACGGCTGACCTGCCTGAAGACTCCTTCTTCTCCAGTGAATTGGCTCAAACAGTCGGATGGGGCGCCATCATCCTCGCCCTGCTCACCTTGCTTCAGACCAACGTCGCAGCGGCTGTTTTACCAGACGCTCTCCGATGGGTGCAAGTCTTCCGACGCAGCTCCAAATTGACCAAAGAGGAAGAGAACGAATTGACCTACCTGCAATCCCTCGTTCAAGCCTATTTCCAAGAACCCGAAACCTTGCATGAGGAACTTCGGTCCCTCAAGGCTGACCTGACGGCTCGTTTCACGAACAACGAGATCAAGAAAGAGACGCGGGAGAAAATCAGCGTGCTCATCAACGACTTGTTGACCAGCAGCGACGAAGATTTGGTCCACATCGCCCACAACGACGCCTACTTTGGCCTCAGCGATACGGTCGACGCCGCTGAACGTACCGAGTTGCTCAACGAAAAATTGGCCATGAAGGAATCGGATAGCGAGGACATCTTCAGCGAAGAACAACCCTCCAAAGCGTTGGTTGGACAAATCAACCCAGCCGATGGTTATGAGTGGTTGGAGCACCCAGAAGGGAGCGGCGTCCACTACATGCGAGCCGAGAAGAGCGACGATTGGGCAAAGTGGCAAGGCTGAGCCCGCCCATGAAGTTGAATAGGTCGCCCGAGTGGCGGTGATTGTGAGCAACGCTTCGCTTGACGCCCTCTCATGGCACGCCCGTTTTTTGGGAGAAACACCCGGAGATGATGCCGTAGGCGGTCGACCTCGTCAGGTTCCGGGCAAGTGTTGGTCAAAGGTCACGCCCACGCCCGCCCCTTCACCGCAACTGGCTCTTTGGTCAGAGGCAATGGGCGCAATGCTCGGCCTTGAGCGCACGGATGAGGTCGGCGTCGTCCTCGGTGGTGGCGCTCCGGTCGCCGGTATGCAACCCTACGCTCAGCGTTATGGTGGCCATCAATTTGGAAACTGGGCAGGTCAATTGGGTGACGGGCGAGCCATCACGCTCGGTGAAGTGAAAACCGACACCGACTTCTTGGAACTTCAACTCAAGGGTTCTGGCCGAACACCATACTCTCGCACCGCTGATGGCAAAGCTGTGCTTCGTTCTTCAATTCGAGAATTCCTCTGCAGCGAGGCGATGCACCACCTTGGCGTGCCCACCACGCGAGCCCTCTCGTTGGTCACAACCGGCGAGCAAGTTGTTCGAGATGTCCTCTACAACGGTAATCCCGCACCCGAACCTGGGGCGGTGGTGTGCCGAGTCGCTCCGAGTTTCATCCGCTTCGGGAGTTTCCAAATCCACATGTCCGACGGACAGCATCAAACCCTTCGAACCCTGGTTGACCACACCGTGCGTCACCACTTCCCGCACCACGATGTGAGCTCCGATGACGGCATCATCGCTTGGCTCACCGAAGTGGCCGAAACCACGGCGACGATGATCGCACACTGGATGCGAGTCGGCTTTGTCCACGGCGTGATGAACACCGACAACATGTCCATCCACGGGCTAACCATTGACTACGGGCCGTACGGATGGCTGGAGCCCTTTGACGTGGATTGGACTCCCAACACCACCGACGCTGGCCGCCGTCGATACCGCTACGGTAACCAGCCCCATATCGGTGCCTGGAACGTCGCCCGTTTGCTCGAATCCATGGCCCCGCTGCTGGACGATGTCGGTCGGCTCCAACCCGTGCTTGACCACTACATGGAATACGCCATGAACGCTCAAAGCGAGACATGGGCCGACAAATTGGGACTTGGGGTGCTGCAGGAATCGGACGAACCGCTCGTGAACGATTTGCTCACCTTGCTCGGCACCTCCGAAGTTGACATGACCATCTTCTTCCGTCTTCTCTGCGCGGTAACCGAACCCGACGTTGGTCATCTTTCCGACGCCTTCTACGAGGGTGGAGAACCCTCAAAAACGGCGTGGAATGCTTGGCTAAGGCGGTGGTGGGAACGAGTGAACGAAGAGCCGGACCGAGCCACCATGCTGAAAACGAATCCAAAGTACGTGCTTCGAAATTGGATGGCGCAACTGGCCATTGATACAGCGGAGGAGAGCGGCGATTTCTCCATCGCTGAAGAACTCCATGAACTTCTGAAAGCACCGTATGACGAACAGCCCGAGCACGAGGAAAAGTGGTTCCAAAAGCGCCCAGAATGGGCTCGTCATCGCGTCGGTTGCTCAATGCTGTCCTGCTCTAGCTGAGTCCAAGGTTTGTGGGTCATAGCGAAGCCCTAAGCCGAGCATGAAGCCAATGGTATTGACGACCAAATCGGAGATTTTGTTGTCCCATGTTTCCTCAACGAATTCGAACGGAAGGTAGAGTTCCAACACCTCCCAACCGATGGAAAGGGCGAAGAAAATCCACCAATTTCGCAGCAGAAAACGCCCGATGACCGCCCATTGCAGAAAATGCCCGAGCGACCACAGATTCAGCAACACCATCCAATCTCCTCCTCACTCAGCACTTCATCTTCCGTGCTTATAGACGCACCGAAGTTAGGCTTTCTATAACAACTCGTAAAGGGGGGAATGGGCAGCAGACACCCATGGGGACCAAGTACACCATACTTGGAAAAGTGCTTCACTGGGGCTTTATGGTCCTCTACGCTTACGGGATTTTCAAGCAAATCAATGACCTCTCTGAATTGGAGGACACGGCGCTTTTGTTGTTTGAGATAGCTTTCGCCACGCTTTTCCTTGTCATCGTGATCTTGCGCTATGCCTACATGCGTCGGTTTGAAACGTTTCAGGGCGCCATAGTGCCAGTTTCAGCCGTCCACAAGAAGTCAGCGCGAGCCATCCACGTGGCCATGTACCTCTGCCTCGCCATCCTTCCGCTCACTGGTTTGGCCATCGCTGGCCTGTACACGCAAGGCGTAGGAGAAGAAGCAGTGGCCATGGACATGGCCATCGGTCTTCACGGATTAGCGGCCGACCTCAGTTATGTCCTCATCGTGATTCACATACTGGCAGCCTTGTACTCCCGTGTCAAAGGCGAAGGAGTATGGACGTCCATGGTACCGGTCTTCACCGAACGTGGACCGAGTCAAAACCACTACGTGGCCAAGATAACGGCGTTGGAGCACAAAGCCATCAACAAGGTCGAGGCGTTCGTCGCTTCACGAAAGAAGTGAACTTCACAAAGCGGCTTTGAACGACGCAAGGACGTCGGGCTTGAGCGCTTCCCAAGGGAACGTTTGGCCGTCAGGTTGTCGCCCAAAGTGGCCACCAGCCGCCGTCACGCCGTAAATGGGCGCAGCCAATCCAAGGTCTCGGATGATGTGGCCGGGTTTGAACGAGAAATGGGTGTCCACAAGGTCAGCGATGGCATCGTCGGAGAGTTTACCGGTACCGAACGTGTCTACACGGATGCTGACCGGGTCGGCCACACCGATGGCGTAGGCGAGTTGGATTTCACATTCGGAGGACAAGCCAGCGGCGACAACGTGCTTTGCAGCCCAGCGGGAAGCATAGGCGGCGGAGCGGTCAACTTTGGTTGGGTCCTTGCCGGAGAAGGCACCGCCACCGTGTCGGCCACGGCCTCCATAGGTGTCAACGATGATCTTGCGACCTGTCAAACCAGCGTCAGCGTACGGGCCACCAGGGTCGGCGAAACGACCTGTGGAATTGACGTGAATGGTGGTTGCCTCGGTCATCAATGCGGCAGGAACTACGGGGCGAATGACATGCTCAATCACGTGCTGCCGTACCCATGCTTGTTCGGCTTCTTCAGAGCCGTGTTCAGCGATCATGTCCTTGTGTTGGACGGCGATGACAACGTTGTCAACGTACATGGGTTGGCCGTCAGCACCGTGCGTTAGGGTCACCTGAGACTTGGCGTCGGGTCGAGCCCACGGAAGGGTGCCGTCAAGACCGAGTTTGCTCACCCGACGGGTGAGAGCCTGAGAGAGGGCGATAGCGAGTGGCATCCAGCGGCCTTGATGCTCAGAGTAATGCTCGGTTTCGTCGCACGCATAACCAAACATCAGTCCTTGGTCTCCGGCTCCTTGGTCGTCGACGGATTGCACCACACCGCGGTTGATGTGGGCGGATTGACTGGTGATGAGTTCAGTGACTTCGCACAGTTCCTCTGAGGTGGCGTCCATGCCGATGCCGTGGTCGACATAGCCAATGTCAGCGGCGGTTTTTCGAGCGATGGCGACGTAGTCGGGCGCATCAATGCCAGCAGCGAGCTTGACCTCACCGGCCAAAACGATGTGCGAACGGTCTTCTCGGCCCTTCACCAGCGTTTCAACGGCCACCTTTGCTCTTGGGTCAAGGGCAAGGCAGGCATCAACGATGGCGTCAGAAATGGCATCGCACAACTTGTCAGGGTGGCCTGCCGCCACGGATTCTGAGGTAAACAGCCAATCTTTCGCCATGTTTTGGCCTGTTAACTCCTCTATTCAATACTTGTCGTATTGACATGCCGTCCTTTTGGAGGGGCGCACAAAGGAAGTCCCAGACTTGCGGGGTTCTGTGGCCTCAGTGGCTCTCATGTTCCGACGGTGTAGTCGTCAAGGTAAGCGAGTTGGGCGTCAGTAAGCACATCAATGCTGAAGCCAAGCGTGTCGAGTTTGGTGGTCGCCAAATCTTGGTCTTGCTCCGTGGTAATGTCGTAAACCTGCTTGCCCATTGAACCACCTTCTTTGGCCAACCGGCAGAGGGAAAGGAACTGGTTGGCAAAGGACATGTCCATCACTTCAGATGGGTGGCCTTCGGCGGCGGCGAGGTTGACCAAGCGGCCACGTGCCAGCAAGAAGAGGCGGCGACCGTCCGCCATGAGGAACTCCTCATTGTCTTGACGAATCGTGCGAACCGAGGCGGCTTGCGCTTCGAGGTCAGAGATTTTGATCTCGCAGTCGTAGTGACCGGTGTTGCACACGATGGCTCCGTCTTTCATGGACTCGAAGTGGCGTCCAACGATGACGTCTTCCATCCCTGTAGCAGTGCAGAAAATGTCGCCGACCTTAGCGGCCTCATCCATGGTCATGACACGGTAGCCTTCCATCACAGCGCGCAGCGCCGGCAAGGGGTCGACTTCGGTGATGATGACATTGGCCCCCATACCTCGTGCTCTCATGGCCACACCGCTTCCACAGTGTCCAAATCCAGCGACGACGAAGGTCTTCCCCGCGAGAAGAACGCTGGTGGCTCTCAGGATACCATCGAGCGTGGATTGCCCGGTTCCGTAGACGTTGTCGAAGTCCCACTTGGTGATGGCGTCGTTCACGGCGATGACGGGGTAGCGAAGGTCGCCAGCAGCGGCCATAGCTCGGAGGCGGTGAACGCCTGTCGTGGTCTCTTCGGTTCCACCAATGACGCCCTCGGAGTACTCGGATTTTTCGCCATGAACCCGGACGATGAGGTCAGCACCATCATCGAGGGTTAGGGTCGGCTTGAACTCGAGCGTTCGGTCGATGCACCAGTAGAAATCCTCGGTGGACTGACCGTGCCAAGCGTGAACGGAATAACCCTCGCGAGCGAGCCATGCGGCCACTTCGTCTTGGGTCGAAAGCGGATTGCAACCCGACCAGGAGATTTCAGCGCCGGCGGCACCGATGGCTTCGATGAGAACGGCGGTTTCTTTGGTGACGTGCAAGCATCCTGCCACGCGCATTCCAGCGAGTGGTTTCGTGCGTTCTGCCTCTTCCTTCAGTTTGGCCAGCACTGGCATCCGAGCACGCGCCCAGTCAACGAGGAGAGAGCCGTTTTCAGCCAGTTCAATGTCGCGTACGGTGTAATTTTCACCCTTGTGCAATTCATTCATGGCTTGGCGACCTGCTCGCCCCTCTTGAACTCTATCATGGGACCTTTCGGCTTTCCAAAACGGGTTGGTGGGTGCCAAAATTAAGCGCAAGGATGAGCGTAAAAAGACATTCATCTTGGTTCATCGTTTGCCCGAAGCATTCGCATCCCTCAGATGCCCCTGAGCGGGAAGGTTGCGAATAGCCCGACGGGCTCACTTCTTTTCCTTGTGAAGGTCCCTTGCTTGCTTGGCCCACTCGTCTCGCTTGACACGGCCGGGGAAGAACTCGATCGCTTTGTTGACCTGTTCCTCGATGGCTGGCGTCATGTTTCCGACTTGTTCGAAGGTCAAGATTCCCAGGGCGTACAACTTTTCAGCAATGAACGGACCGATTCCTTTGATGACCTCAAGGTCATCTTTCTGGTCAAGTGTGGCCACACCAAGCGTGGAGAAATCAATGCTTTCGGCGTTCTTTGCAATGCGTTCGAGTTCCTCGGCTTGCTTAAGCGCCTTCTCATCCAGTTTCACGTCCTCACCGAGCAAAATCTTCGCTTGATTGGCCCACTGGTCTCGCTTAACACGCCCAGGGAAGAACTCGATTGCTTCGTTCACTTGTTCCTCGAGCTTTGTGTTCATGTTGGCGATTTGTCGATAGGTCGTGATGCCCAGCGCATTCAATTTCTCTTCGATGAACGGCCCGATGCCCTTGATGACTTGCAAATCGTCCTTGGTTGTGATAACAGCGGCTTTACCGAAGACTCGGGTGATTCCGGAAACACCGGTCAAGGCATTGCCTTCTTTACCCGTCCACGAAATCACTGTACTTCCACCATCGTCCACGAGGGCAGCCGAACCGGCGTCTGCAAACTCAGAGGCGTCAGCAACTTCCAAACTGGTTGCACCTTTCTTCACTTCACTCTTCAATTCAGATGACGAGGCTTTGCCGAGCACCTTGAAATCAATGGTTTCTGCTCTTGATTTCACACGCTCAAGTTCCGCTTCCTTCTTTGCTTCCTTGGTGACTGGCTTGGCTTTCTTCGCCTCGGCCTTCTTCTTGGCAGCGGCTTCTTCCTCGGCCTTCTTCTTGGCAGCGGCTTCTTCCTCAGCCTTCTTCTTGGCAGCGGCTTCTTCCTCAGCCTTCTTCTTGGCAGCGGCAGCAGTGGTAGCAGCGGCTGCTTCCTTAGCAGCCTTCTCTTCAGCGGCCTTGGCCTCCTTAGCGGCCTTCTCTTCAGCGGCCTTGGCTTCCTTGGCAGCCTTCTCTTCAGCGGCCTTGGCTTCCTTGGCGGCCTTATCTTCCGCAGCCTTGGCTGCTTTTTCATCAGCCTCGGCTTCTTCGTTGGATTCGTTTGACAAATTGACAATTCCATCGTCTTCCAAATCTTCAACAATGGATTCGACAGAACGCCCGGTTGCATCGGCAATGATTTGGGCTTTGTTCAGGGATTCCTCCTCCTCTGAAACAACCACCTTGGCATCCTTAGCCGCCTTCTCTTCGGCTTCCTTTTGCTTTCGGAGTTCGTTCATCTTCCGCTTGTCTTGCTTGACTTCAACGGTCCATGAGAAGTACACCGATGCCTTTCCGAGTTTGACCAACCCTTCGTAGGCACCACCTGCGTACGTTGGCTCTTCGGCATCATCAAAGACTAAACGAAGGCGGAGTTTTCCTTCCTCGTCGGATTCCAGCAAGTAGCCTGGTGTTTTGGAGGAGCCACCAATTTCGATCATGGAGAAGCGCTTGCCGTTGGATTCTTCCTCCAAATCAATGAGGTTCACACCAATTTCCGGTGTCATGTCCGTGATGCTAATGGATTCCTTGGTCTTGACCGAGGTACCCGGCTTGAGGGCCTTCACGGGCTTGAGGACGAACGGTTCTTCCTTGGTTCCAGCACCAGAAACGAAGTTCGGTTGAGAGGTGGTATGTTCAGGTTCTGGACCCATGATGAGGACCTTCTCACGGTTTCGTAGGAAGAGCAACAACAAGAGGAGAAGCAACAACAAGAGAAGGCAGCACCATGCTGGGAAGCCACCGTCATCATCATCACCGCCGTCGGCAAGAGTATCGGACAAACACGTGCCGTCGTTGTTGACGCCAGCAACATCTTCTGAATCGTTTGGATTGCTTCCACACCGAACTTCATCCTCATCGCTGATGCCGTCGCCATCATCGTCCGTGTCAACCTCAAGGCCGGTCACAGAGGTATCATCTGGCAATCCGTCGCCATCTGCATCCTCCAAGATAGCCATCGAGAAGGTGAAACTCGTACCGGTCTGACTGTTGTTGGCGTACACGGTGTATTCCGTCATCGGAGAGGTCTCGGTTGGAGTTCCGGTGATGGTACCGGTTTCACCTGAACGCGCCATGGTTCCGCTGAATTCCAGTCCAGCAGGAAGTGCTGGGAAAATTGACCACGTACCGGATTGCATCCCGGTCAAGTTCGGAACGATGGTGAAGCCGGCTTGGTTGATGACCGCCTCGAAGACTTCAGCGCTGGTGCCGTTCTTTGCATACCCCAGTGTTTTGGTGTCAAGAGCGTCGCAGATTCCATCAACATCGCCATCGAATGGTATGCTGTTGCCATCTTTTGAGTTGGTGCCACAAGACGCTTCGAGGGTGTCGTCCCACGTATCGCCGTCGTCATCGGAGTCCGCTACCAAATCGGTATCCACGCCTTCTGCGAGTTCATCGGGCATGCCGTCACCATCGGTGTCCACCGATGCTGCAGCATCGTGCGGGAAGGCGTCTGGGCCAGCGGAACACACACCGCCAACAGCGTTTGGACCGTCGCAAACACCATCACCATCGGTATCGGCGTTGGTTGAATTGGTCCCCGGGTTCGATTCCGAGGTGTAGTTGCCGCTGTTGTCTTCAGCGGTGTTGAGCAATCCATCACCGTCAATGTCGTCATCCAAAGCATCGCAGATGGAATCGCCATCGAGGTCTTGAGGCGTTGAGTCGGCAGACTGCGGGTCGGTTAGACACTCAGCCTCAGCAGCGTCGGACGCACCATCGCCGTCATCGTCTGAATCTTCGGTCAAATCGCCTTGGTAATCCTCAGGCAATTCGTTTGGTTCGCCATCGCCGTCCGTATCGCCGAGAACACCGAGTTGGATGGTGAAACTGGTGTTGAACAAACTCGAGTTTGAGTAAACCGTGTAGTTCGTGAGCGGCACGGCCTCGCTTGGAGCGCCGTAGATCGTACCGTTGGTTGCACCGAGCATCAGGCCCTCGGGGAGGTCGGGGTGAATCTCGTACTGAGCACCGCTGATGGTCGAGACCGGTGCAACCGGCTCAATGGCCGTACCGTTCACGGCATAGACAGGACCCTGCGTGGTGTCATAGACAACGTCTTCCACGGTGATGTTGACCAAGGCAGTGGTGAAGCCGTCGTTGTTCGAAGCCGTGATGGTGTAGAGGGTTCGACCCGCCATTTCCGTAGGCGTTCCGCTGATGTGTCCCGTGGAGTTGTCAAAGACAAGTCCTGCAGGCAGTTCGGGCGTAATCGACCAGGTCAACACCGGTCCACCGGTGGAGACCGGGAGAAGGTCGACGACGCTGGAATTGTTGAGCAGTTCAACATCGCTCGGGATGTACTCCACAACGGGGAGGCTGTCAAGAACGGTGATGTAGATGGACGTCGAAACCGTACCACCAGAATTGACGCCTTCAACGGTGAACATGGTGCGGCTGTAAATCTCGGACGGTGTACCGCTGATTTCTCCCGTGGTGGTGTTGAAGGCCAAACCTGCAGGCAGGCTTGGGCTGATGGTCCAGGACAGAATCTCACCTTCGCCGGCGACCGTTGGCAAAAGCGGAAGGTCGCTGCTGACCGTGTTGTTGGTGAGGCTCAAATCATCTGGGCTGTAAGAGATGGTCGAGAGCTCATCCACAACGGTGAGGTTCAGGTAGGTCGTGGACGTTCCACCGGTGTTTGTAGCGTCAATGGTGAACATGGTGCGGTCAAGCAATTCCGTGGCGGTACCGCTGATTACACCGGTTGACGCATTAAAGGCGAGCCCGCCCGGCAACGAAGGCGTGATGGTCCACGAAACGATGTCACCCGAACCCGTGAGGTTTGGCGAAAGAGGCAAGTCGGCGCTGGCGGTGTTATTGGTCAGGCTCACGTCGTCAGGCGTGTAGGAAACCGTTGGAACTTCGTCGATGACGGTGATGTTCATGTAAGCGGTAGCGGTTCCACCGGTGTTGGTTCCAGTGATGGTAAACATCGTTCGAACAAGGAGTTCCGTTGGTGTTCCTGTAATCTCACCTGTTGCTGCATCAAGAGCAAGGCCAGATGGTAGGCTTGGACTGACTGTCCACGATACAACCGTACCTGCGCCAGTTACGGTTGGCGTGAGTGGTAGATCGCTGCTTGCAGTGTTGTTGGTCATTGACAAGTCGTTTGGCAAGTACTCGATTGTTGGTACAACATCGTTGACTTGGAGCGTCATTATTGTCGAGTTGCTACCACCAGCGTTGCTTGCTGTGATGGTGTAGTTGGTCAGAGGAGTGACAGCGGTTGGTGTACCACTGATGACACCGGTTGTGTTGTTCAGCGACAATCCTGCTGGTAGAGCAGGGGAGACCGACCAAGACGTGATTGTTCCGCCACCAGCGGCTGTTGGAGTGAGTGCCGTCATAGCAACATCCTTTGTCAAAGTCACAGAAGTTGGGGTATAGGTTACACCGGAAGGCGGTGCGTCGTTGACGAGAATTGAAACCGTTGCAGTCGCACTACCGCCAGAGTTGGTTGCAGTAACCGTGTAGGTTGTTGAGTTGCTGACAGCGGTTGGCGTTCCAGAGATTGCACCTGTTGCGTTGTCAAACGACAATCCAGCAGGGAGCGTTGGAGTGATTTCCCAGTTCGTTACCGCTCCGCCACTTGAGGTTGGACTGGCTGTTGCCATTGCACTGTCCTTGGTTAGAGTGAGCGAACTTGGGCTGTAGGCTACCAAGGAAGGTGCTACATCGTTGACTTGGATGGTGACAGTTGCCGTGTCGCTTCCACCATCATTGCTTGCTGTGACTGTGTAGGATGTGGAAGTCGAAACAGCCGTTGGAGTTCCTGAGATTGCACCAGTTGTGTTATTGAAGACTAAACCAGCAGGGAGCGCTGGTGAAATTGACCACGAAGTAACAGCTCCCCCGCTCGATGTCGGCGTGATGGTCGTTAGTGCGACGTTCTTGGTGAGCGTTAGCGAACTTGGGCTGTAAGCGATAGTCGATGGTGCTTCATCGGTCACTGTGATTGTGACAGTTGCGGTTGCACTTCCACCAGAGTTGCTTGCAGTTACAGTGTATGTAGCAGTCGAGTTGATCGCAGTTGGTGTTCCTGAAATTGTCCCAGACGATGTATCCAACGACAAACCAGCAGGCAATGCTGGGGAGATGGACCATGCGGTAACTGCTCCACCCAGAGATGTTGGTGTAACGCTTGTCATAGTAGAGTTCTTCGCAATTGTGAACGAATTTGGCGAGTAGGTCACCGCGGACGGCGAGATGTCATTGACAGCGATGACCAACGTTGTGGAGTTGCTGCCACCAGCGTTTGTTGCAGTAATCGTGTAGGTCGCAGAGGCGTTAACTCCGGTAGGTGTTCCAGAGATTGCACCTGTTGAGGTGTCGAGTGTTAGACCAACTGGAAGTGCTGGAGAGACAGCCCAGGATGTAACCGTACCACCAGTCGATGTCGGCGTAACCGCCGTCATGGTGGCGTTCTTCGTCAGGGTGAGGCTGTTGACACCGTAGGATACTGCAGACGGTGGTGCATCGTTGACAAGGATCGAAATCGTTGTCGTTGCACTACCACCAGTGTTGGTTGCTGTAACTGTGTAGTTTGTTGAAGAAGAAACAGCAGTAGGCGTTCCGCTGATTTCTCCTGTTAAAGTGTCGAACGTCAATCCTGCTGGAACAGACGGTGAAATCGACCAAGAAACAACAGCACCGCCAGTGGATGATGGCGTAGCGTTTGTCATGGTTGAATCCTTTGTCAATGTGAATGGACTTCCACTGTAAACAATGTTCGATGGAACCGCATCGTTCACGGTAATGGTGATCGATGCAGTGGCGCTTCCACCGGTGTTGTTTGCGTAAACGGTGTATGTACTAGCAGACTGCACAACGGTTGGCGTACCGGAGATTTCACCGGTCGAAGTCGAGAAGGTGAGACCTGCTGGTAGCGCTGGCGTGATCGCCCAAGAGGTGACCGTACCGCCACTCGCAGATGGAGATGCTGGAGTCATAGCAGAACCCTTCTCTAGAGTAAACGGACTTCCAGAGTACGAAACAGAGTACGGTGAGAGATCGTTGACTTGGATGGTAACGGTTGCCGTACCACTGCCTCCAGCGTTCGTTGCTGTGATCGTGTAATTTGCCGAGGATGCGACCGCTGTTGGCGTTCCAGAGATTGACCCGTTCGAGGTTGAGAACGACAGACCTGCTGGGAGGGCGGGTGAGATCGACCATGATGTTACATTTCCACCGCTTGAGGATGGAATAACCGTTGTCATTGCAACACCCTTCACCAATGTAATTGAACTTGGGCTGTAGGTGATGGCAGACGGAGCTGCATCGTTGATGAGGATGGTTACAGTTGTGGTTGCACTTCCACCTGTGTTGGTTGCAGTCACAGTGTAGGTTGTGGCGTTGCTTGTCACCGTAGGCGTTCCTGAGATTGTACCGGTCGTGTTGTCCATTGACAGACCAGCAGGGAGCGCTGGTGATATCGACCACGAATCAACCGCTCCACCCGTACCTGAGGACGGAGTTGCAGCCGTCATTGTCGAGTCCTTCGCCAGTGTGATGAAGGTCGGGTTGTAGGCAACGGACGATGGAGCGATATCGTTGACTTGGATGGTCAAGGTCGCTGTTCCAGTACCGCCAGCGTTGGTTGCAGTGACTGTGTACGATGTGGATGAAGACACTGCAGATGGTGTTCCACCGACTGCACCGGTCGAGTTGTTGAACGTCAATCCTGCTGGGAGTGCTGGTGAAATTGACCATGAAGCGACAGGTCCTCCGCTTGAGGTTGGTGAAACCGTACTCATTGGAACACTCTTGGCAAGTGTGAACGAGCTTGTGCTGTAACTGATGGATGGCGCTGCAACGTTGACTTGGACCGATATGACAGCAGTGGCGCTACCGCCCGTGTTGGTTGCTGTCACGGTGTAGTATGCAATTGAGGAAAGAGCAGTCGGTGTTCCTGAAATTGTTCCGGTTGACGTTGAGAAGGAGAGACCTGCTGGGAGTGTAGAAGAAATCGACCATGATGTGACTGGGCCTCCACTTGATTGTGGAGTCACTGCAGACATCGTTACATCCTTTGTCAGTGAGAGAGAACTTGGCGAGTAGATAATCGACGAAGGAGCAACATCGTTGACGACAATGACCACGGTTGTTGAATCACTACCACCTGCGTTGGTTGCTGTGACTGTGTAGTTTGCAGACGAAGTAATTGCAGTTGGTGTTCCAGAGATTGCACCTGTCGAATTGTCCAGGGATAGGCCTGCTGGAAGCGCAGGAGAAACGGACCACGAGGTGACTGTTCCGCCACTCACCGATGGAGTTGC
>VMHT01120267.1_pt1 | contig 24029 bp, 30 predicted proteins | sample 4693611 | NCBI WGS metagenome assembly VMHT01 (sample SAMN12280063, study PRJNA550983) | marine metagenome | isolation source: seawater sampled from same location over 5 years 0.02-0.2 micron viral filtrate | place: USA: collected off the coast of southern California halfway between the port... ...
AACTCTCTTGCAGAACAAGTAGCGGAGCGTATCGCTGACCGAGAAGGTATGCAACACCTAGTCTCTGAGGAGCTTGATGCTCAAGGGGTAAATGGTGTAACCACTGATGCAGTAGAGTCTATGATACACACTGCTATTCAGCAGTTTGCTGATAGCCTTGAGGTAATGGTATCTGCTAAACTTAACTACGACAAGTAATGCTAGAGGTAACAAGAGATTTACTTGATGCGTTCGAGTGGTTTAAAGCAAGAGACTTTGCGGTAGCTATGGATGAATCACCGTCTATGTGTATCTACCTAGAAGTAAATAGCTACGAGATTATGATTAGTTCATCAGAGGTTGCGTACCGAGCTGAACTATGGAGAGAAGATAATAACGAGGGGGTTGATACCCCCTCATAAATTTAATAACTATGTACAAATTCAACAATGTCGAAGACAATGACAAAGCTGTGTTAGACCACAAGGAACGCAGTAGAGAGCAACTTATTCAAGAGCTATGCTATTGGAGAGATAGATATAAATTAGAACACAAGCAATCCGAATGGCTTGACTTGTTAGCTGACTCCCTGCGTGATACCTCAGACAAAGAGATGGAAGAAGCATCTAGTGAGGCTTACGAAGTGTACTCGCTGCATAGCAGTAGGTTTAACAAAAAATGGTATTAATTATGGGAAAACTAAATCCAAAACAACTAGAAGAGTTGATGAACCTAAGCAAAGTTTATGATAATGCTACACACCCTACAGGAATGCTAGGGCAAATGGAAGAGTTGATGAGGCAAACTATGGAGCAGGTAAAAGAAAGACCTATGGTCTGGGGTCAGCACTACTATGAGTCTTATCAAAAGCTAATCAATCTAGAGATGTCTTATAAGATTATCAGAGACCGATACAAAGAGCTTTACATAAAGCTGTATGGTAAAAAAGATTGTAAGCTACGATTCAAAGACTTAGAACTAATCAAAGATAGAATCGGCTACCCCCTAAATGATGAGGAGGCACTCTTTTCAAATGAGAAACCAAATTATATGTATTAACTATGACAGCTAATGACTTAATGATGTTCCTTGTAGACTTACATATGCAAGGAAACAATCTAGAAGAGATTGAAGTAAGCTTCCGCTCGCACGGAGACTCTGACCCCGAAAAGGTTTTGTTCGTGGAGGAAGGATTACAGCACGACAATGGTGTGCCTATGGAGATTATGCTATGTGCATCCGAGCTTGACGAGGACACTGGCACGATGTTCCAACGATACTTCGATTCAATCTAGATAAAATTTTTCTCGCTGATAATCAAGCAGTTAGCTATGTTTACGAAAAAAAATATAGCTGATTGCTTGACATCGGCATTCATTTCAATTTATATTTGCAACGGCAACAACGCCAACTAAATTCAATTCAATTATGAGTACATTCGAAAAAACCTTCAACGTTTTACAAGACACAGGTCTTAATTGGACAGTAGAAAAGAAGCCTCTAGTATCTGAGGATGGCCTACCTACGGAGAGCTACGGCATATTTCGTAATGACAACAACGCTTGGTTAGGCACAGCAGGTGAGCGTTACACACCTTATCAGAACTCTCAACTTGTAGAGCGTATGGTAGAGCTTACTGACACCGCTGGGATTCCTATTACCAAAGGTGGCTCTTTGCAAGGTGGTAAAAAGATATACCTACAAGCAGAGCTTGACCAAGAGCGTGTTGGTGCATCCAACATCAGAAGATTCATTACAGCTATGAATTCCCACGATGGCTCCACCTCTATTGCATTCGGTGTCGCTAACAAAGTTATTGTATGTAGCAATGGTTTCTACCGCACACTCAAGGAGATGAAGTCTAAGCACCGCCACACTCGTAATGCTGAGTCAAGCATCGATGTTAGCATATCTCAATTGCAACATGCTATTCGTGAGGAGTTCAACTTAATTCAAACTTACAAAGCCTTTGATGCTACACAAATTACTGATGAAGCTGTTGACCGCACTATTCGTGCTATGTTCAGCGTTAGCCTTGATGCACCAAGCGATAGCATCTCAACTCGTAAGAGTAACCAACTCAAGAGTTTCTCTGATTCGCTTGTTACTGAAATCAATACACATGGAAAGACTTTGTGGTCTTTGTTCAATGCTGTAACTCGCTACACTAATCACGTTGCCGCACCTCGCGATGAGGATGCTAAGAATACCTACCTCATGGTGGGTGGTGGCTACAAGCTATCTAATACTGGGTACAATGAGATACTCAAGATGGTTGATGACAACGCTTTAGAAGAGTTATTAAGTGTTAATTCCTAATAGACTGTATGTAATACTATTGTCTAGTACTAAAATACTAGGTGTGCCTGTTCGCTCTAAGGAGTTGGATGGGCGCACTATGGTATTAAATACTCAGAACAAAGTATTTATACTCAGGAGAAAAAAGTCTCCGCTTTCCTAATAATATTATATAATATCATTATCCTCTAAAGGATAATGATATATAATAGATAGATAATTATAAATATATACAGCTTTTTAAACTATGCAAAAATTTCTCAAAAAGATTTACAAGAGAGTCAAGTCAACATTAATCAACCTCTTGCCGTCTCACTTAGGCGAGACTACAAGAGAGTTTAGATTCTACAAAGAAAGCAATGGATGCTGGTACGTAGACCTTCCTGAATGGAAGGGTGCTAAGTGGAACCTTCAGATGGTTGATGGTGCAGATACTTTGTTAGACGAGCTGAAATCTTCTTATAGAAACGATGTTACACTCCATGTTTCTTTACAGCATTTCAATAATGCTAATGTACTTGTCAAGTATCAAGATGACCCCGATGGTGATGGTGCTGACTACAAGTATGGCATAGACAGCAAGCTGTGGTTGTGCGGTGTTACCTCTTGGTACTACGGCACAATGCCTGAAAAAATTTATTATCGAAAAGTTTTGGATTAGTCTAGAACTTAATTTAAATTGCAAACACTTTAATTCAATTACATGGAAAAACTCAACAAGGCACTTATTAAAGTGCAGTCGGAACTCAAGGCTCCGAAGAACCAACGCAACAACTTTGGAAAGTATAACTACCGCTCTGCGGAAGATATCTTAGAGGCTGTAAAACCTTTGCTTGCAAAGAATGGATTGTCTTTGACTATATCTGATGACGTAGTAGGTATCGGTAGCCTAGCGTTTATTAACGCAACGGCTACCATCTCTGATGGTGTAGATGTTATAACAGCGTCAGCTCAGGCTGGTATTGACCCTAATCGTAAGGGTATGGACATAGCTCAGTCTTTCGGTAGCTCTAGTTCATATGCTAGAAAGTATGCACTCAATGGTATGTTCTTGATTGACGATACCAAAGATGCCGATGCTACCAACACGCATGGTCAAGGTTCACAATCCTCAAAACCTGCGGTTGCTTCAGAAAGCTCTGATGCTTTCCAAAAGTCTATAGATTATTTAAAGTCAGCAAAAGACAAAGCACAGGCTTTCACTATGATTGAAGGAAAGTACGGTAGTACTTTTTCTGAGAAACAATTAGGGGCATTAAAGAAATTTGTGAAGTAATATGGACTTTGCAGTTAGATTACAAGAGGTAACAGGTAAGGGGTATCTATCGTACTCAGCACTCAAGTATGCCGCTGATGGCTCAGGTGACCAAGACATGAAGCTGTTTGAATTATACATGAGAGGTCTGCTCCGAAAGAATTCCCCTGCGCTGTCCTTCGGTAAGCTATACGATTGTCTTCTGCTTGAGCCTGAGAAGGCAGGAGATTTATTTTACGTGTTAGACGATAGTGATATCGTCAATGAACTAAAAGACAAATACAAAAATCCTAAAGCTTCAAAGGTCTACAAAGAGCGTACAGCCCACGCTCTAGAAGAAGCTAACAAGCTTGGGAAGACTGTTGTCTCTGAAGACGATATGTCGATGGCTGAGAATATGATTCTTCGCCTTGACTCGTCTGAAGTTCTTGACACCGAGACAGGTGAATTGAAAATGGTACGAGACTATCTGAAAGGGAACGCTCAACACGAGATTCTCAGTTGGATAGGGGAGATACCTGTTCGTGGATTCTTAGATGTCTTAGGTGATGGATTCATCACCGATAGCAAGAGTACACGTTCTATAAGTGGATTTAAGTACGATGTCAACAAGTTTAACTATGACATTCAAGCTTATATCTATACTCAAGTTATGGATTGCGATACTTTCTACTGGGTAGTCCAGCAGAAGTCAAAGCCTTACTTGTGTGCCGTTTACAAAGCTTCGGATTCTACCATTGCAAATGGAGAGCGGAAGTTTTGGTCTGCAATCGAGAACATCGACCGATGGCTCTCTAATCCCGCAAAAGACACTAATACTTTTGCTTTGTTTAATGTAATTTGATTTAAAATGTCACAAAATCAGAACAACAACTCGCCTTTAGTAGGCTACTGCGAAACTCCACGTATCGAGTCTCGCTTTTCATTAACTCTTTCAGAATTGGAAGACTTGAAGCGTTATGCAACTCAAGGTAAAGACGGCAAACAAGGTCGTGTATACTTGACTGCTGTATCAGGAATGAGTAAGGCAGGTAAGCCTTACAACATGATTAAGGTCTATGACCCTAATGCTCCTAAGCAAGGTGCTACTGCTGCTCCTGCAACTGCTGTTCAAGCTGACGGATTGCCGTTCTAATGGACAACTCATTTCAAGGTGTTATGTCACAAAAGTGGAGTAACGCTATTGCAATGCTTATGGCTTTGGATTGGGGACTCAAATGTGAGTCCCTAAATCCTCCATATGCTGAGTTCCTATCTCCAAAGACTAATGGTAACATTAAGTTTGAGATTTACTTTTCAAATTACTTCATCGATGGTGAGAAATCATATGTAAGTACAGAGCATATAGATACTGTTTCTTTAGGCCTGTCTCACTATATCGTTTTGTGTATTTGGAATAAGCCAAACAACAACTGCGTTGTACTTAAAACCGAAGACGCACGTATGCTGATGCAGAACAATCAAAACAGATTTAATCTTGCAGAACTTGTTCCTTTAATAAAAAGAAAATTTGAGATAGGTGTCACTAAAATGGACAATGCCGATTTACCTGATGAAGTTGATGGTCAACTACAAGAGCGGTAAGACGGTAGCAAAGAGAGAGATAACCATTGTCTCCAAAGGAGAGAATGTAGCTGAACTAAACCGCAGGCCAACGACTATACAACGAGCTAAGGAAGCTGTGTATGGTAAGAAAAAATTCAACGATATTTTAATTATAAAAATCCTTGACAGGAAACTAATCGGTTATGGAGTTCAAGATTAAAGAGCTTGATTATGCTTTAGAGAGATACACTAATGTTGTAGGCTTAATAGAAGACAAATCAGACAGGATTAATACAAACAAACGTCAAGCGTTTATAAATGCTTTTGAAGGCGAGGCTTCTTTGTATGACCTAAGAGATTTGTTTGATATAAAAGACACTAATAATATTAGATATGCATTTAAAAAGCATAACGAGAAATTATTAACTCAGCTTGATTACAACGAGAACTTTGTGATAGCAAAGTCAATCAAGCTCAGAATGTTATCTGACAAATATGATAAAAGCTTATTTAAGAAAGAAGAGACATCTGAGGTACACCAATAAGTACCTTGCAGATATTCGTTGGGAGATTATCAACACAGTGGTGCTGTCAAGCGCAACTGGTTTTCACAACGGAACGGATAAACACCTAGACAGTTTAGGCTGTCTAGTTCGTAAGTATGAAAGAAGAATAAGATTACTAAAATTTTAACCATGGCTTATCACGACAACCCCGAACACAAAAAGATTATAGACTGTGTACTCAAACAGAATGCAGAGTTGTTTCAGAACTTAGGTACAGACAGTCCGCGTACAGAGTACGAGAAGGCTAAAGCATCAGAGAGACAAAAGTTGCGAAAGATTCAGCATCTTGATGAGGAAAAGATTGGCAGGTTGATTAAAGATTCGCTAGACGATTAGTCATGGATAAAGACTTAGAGGAAAAAATTGGAGCTGCTGTTTCGTTTGAGGCACTGAAGTGCTTTTGGGCTGGATATGTTATAGAACATAAAATAGTAAACAATCGTGAAAGAGACAATGTAATTCACAGGCATGCCTTTATGCACATTGCTCGGCAAAACATGCATCTTACCACAACAATGATAGGAAGGGTATGTGGTAGAGACCACGCCACTGTGATTCACGCTTGTAAAAAGCACGAAGCTAATTATAGATGGGATGGTCTGTACAGAAGTATTTGGGACAACCTAGCTCGTGAAATAGAAGACATGCTTCTAATTAACGGTGTGATTCCTAAGACAATAGAAACAGGTAACAATGTTCAGGGAGTGCATTTTAAATACTTAGATGTCTCTAGAAAGCTTCGTTTAAAAATAAAAGAGCTTGACGAATTTAAAATCAAAGTTGACAGGGAGTTAAAGAATGCAAAGTCTTATAAGAATTACGTTAACGGACTTGAGCAGAGGAATTACAGGCTAAACGAAGAAGTTAAACGATTAAAAAATCTATTATGAGCAAGATGGAACAATTCCTACGCATTGCTAATGCTAGGCTTAGAAAAATATACCCTAACAAGATGCAGAGGAAGGCTTGGGCTGCTAAAATGTGGGTCAGATATCAAGAAAGAAAATAGACCCAAGGTGAAACAGTATGCTCTGTTAAACTAGACTAGTTAAGCGGAATAATTGACTGAGTGCATACTGCTTGGGTCTACAACATAGAGGGAGGGGTTTTTACTAACTTAAAACTAAACGTAATGGTTATTCGTTCCCTCCCTTTTTTAACCTTTAACACCAAAGAGAAATGAAAACAGCAATACAAGAGTTGATTGAAACTTTAGAATTATCTAAATGGATGCACGGAAGTAACACAGTGAAAATAGATGCTGTTATACAGATGGCAAAACAGATTCAATCCAGAGAAAAATGAAAAAAGAAAAGTATGTCATAGATAAATATCTAAGAGATATATATACCGAAATAGAGTCTCGTTATGATACCGAAGCTTTTATTTATAAACTCTCTCCACCTGTTATAGAAAATAAACGCGAAAAGGTAAAGAAAGAACAGTCAAAACATTGGATTGATAAATTGTATGAAGAAAGCGATACGCCAATTGAAGCTAAATACGAATGTTCCAGATGTTTATCAATAAATAAAGCGGAATTAAGTAATGGGTCTGCTGGATTGTGCGACTTCTGTGAAGACATAGATTATTGGCATTTAAAAAGCGTTTTGATTGAAAATACGTGGAGGGAAGTATAATGAAGTTTATACCACACGAAGACGATTGGGAAAAAGAATACTACGACAAGCTAAGGAAACAACGCAATCGCAAGAAAGCAAACAATCTTAGAGTTTTAGGCACACCTAAAAAGAAAAAGAAATGAGTGAAGATTTAAATAGATTTAAAAAAGCTGTAAAACTTATAGCTACGTTTCAGCTTGTACTAGAGCAGATGGATGAGCTAAAAAGCACAAAGCTCTATAAGCATCAGATAAAGAATCAGATTAACAACTTGGAGCGTTCTATCGAGAGACACGTCTTCGGCCCTGTAAGAGGCCTAGACGATACCAATGAGGAGCTGTTCACTCATATTCAGAACAACATAGAGCTTGTCTTAGATATGACAACAGAGGAGCTTGGTCAATTACGTGTAATTATAGAAGACGAGAGAGATGCTTAGAGAACGTATAGAGATAGACTTTGCAGACACTGAAGATGTTTTGTTTGCAGATGGCTTAGATAAAGCCATCATCGGATTTGAACCCAACCTTTGGAAGGTTGTGTATTCAAGGAATAGAGTAATTGATATACTCTACAAGAGGGATAAGATGGGTCTAGAAGAAGCTTTTGAGTTTGCGGAGTACAACATCTTTGGTGCTATGGTCGGGGAAAAAACACCTCTTTGGGTAGAAGACTACAACTGGTAATGGATTTTAACGGAGACTTTAAGTATGACCTAGCTTTAGGTCAATTAGGCGAAGGATGGGTAGGAAAAATGCTCTCTAGTAAAACCATAGAGGTCAAGTTTGATTTTGCCTGTTACCGAACTGGTAACTTTTACATAGAGTATGAATCTCGTGGTAAGCCTTCGGGTATTGCTACCACCAAGGCAGATTACTGGATGCTTATAGCCTCTACAGAGAAAGGCGTAGAATTAAAGAAACAGCTTCGGGATATAGAAAAAGACGATGTTCTGTATTCAATTATGCTGTCTACGGAGCAACTTAAAGAGCTATGTAGAACTAAATACTATAGAAAGAATGTAAGCGGTGGAGACAGCAACACATCCACTGGAATTTTAATTAAATCAAAAGACTTGTTATGACAACACAGGAGAAAATTAAAAAAGTAGGACAGGAAATTATAGACCTTCTTATTGAAAAGAACGACAGCTACGGAGACTCGGCTCTTGAACCAGCAAACGTTTTTGCTAACGGCAATGCAATAGATAACCTATCTGCTAGAATTGACGATAAACTTATGCGTATAAAGACTCAAGGTTTCCGTGGATACGGAGAAGATAACGTCAAAGACTTGATTGGTTACTTAATTTTACTTAAGATTGCAATCGAAGATGAAAAAGACGAGCCTCATCTTAGAGAATGGCAAGAAACCATTCTCACTGTAGAAGGCTTTGAATTCAACCAAACAACCACGTAGTATGAACCCAAACGAAATTCAAGTAACCTGCTTTAAATCAATCTATGACAAAGACAATCCTGAATACATCTCCCTAGCTGATGCTATAAGAAACATCAAGGGAGGTAACTCTAAGCAAATGGTAGAGGAGCTTAGAGAGACCAAAGATAAAGGTCTTAAGATTCAACTCCCTGTTGTTTTATTCTCAGGAACATTCTCATCTCGTAGAGATGATGACATGTTTGAGCATTCTAATTTCATCGTTATTGATTTAGATAATGTCGACACCGAGTCTGTTAAAAGACAGCTCGGTACTGATGAGTATGTATTCTCTTGTTGGACATCTCCTTCGGGTAACGGTGTTAAAGCCCTCGTCAGGATTACCAATGCTGAACGTCATGAAGACCACTTTCGCGCATTAGAAAAATACTTTGAGAAAACCTATGGTTTAGAGGTAGATGGCACAGGGAAGAATCTGTCTCGTGCTTGCTTTGAGTCTTATGACCCTGAGCTGATAGTACAGATGCAGGCCAGACCTTTCTCTGCTTTTATAACAGAGCATGAGACTACTAAAGTTGAGGTCAACGAAGACTATGTCTTTACAGATTACATGAAGCTCAACCTTGCGGCTCGCATGGTTCGCAGAGCTGAAGATGGGCATAGACACAATGATTTACTCAAGGCTTCTATTCTTTGTGGCGGTTACATATCGGCAGGTAGAATGGAAGAAGAAGAGGTCAAGCGCGTTCTTTTTCGCGAGTTTGAAAAGAGAGATTACGATACGCACTACGACCCTATGGCTACCATTGCAGATGGTATAGCCAAAGGAAAGACAATGCCTATTCATGAGATTATAGACCAAGAGGACAAGGCTCGTAGAGAGATGCTTGTCAACGATGGTGATATGTCTTTTGTTTCATCTGATGACGAAGACTTTAGATGGATATGTGATTTTGCAGAAGGCAAAATTGATGCAGGGCTAGACACTGGCTCTAAGATACTTGATGAGTATTGGAGATACAAAGCTAACTACACTATTATAAACGGACACTCTAACGTAGGTAAGACAACATTCGCGCTGTATCTAATGGTCAACTCAGCTATAAGACACGGATGGAAGTGGATAGTATATTCCTCAGAGAATAGAACAGCTTCAATTAAGATGAAGTTAATGTCTTTCTGTGCGAACATGGATGTTAAGAACATGTCTTATGCTAACAGAAAAAGAGCCTACGAGTGGGTGTCTGAACACTTTGTTCTGATAAGTAATAAGCAAGTGTATAGCTACTACGACTTAATAGTTTTTGGAGAGAAGCTGTTGAATAAAGATGGATTCAACGGTTACTTTATTGACCCTTACAATTCTCTTAGAATCGACATGAGCGAGCGAAGCGGACTGTCTACTCACGAGTATCATTACGAAGCTTCCTCAGAGTTCCTAACGTTTGCAAACAACCACAACATTGCAGTGTGGCTAAATATGCACGCGGTTACAGAGGCCCAGCGTAGGAAAGGAGCGGACGGTTTGCCGATAGCTCCGTTTGCAGAGGATACTGAAGGAGGCGGTAAGCACGTGAACCGCTCTGATGATTTCTTGACTTTTCACAGAAAAGTGCAGGCTCAAGACCCAATAGATAAAAGAACTATTGAGTTTCACGTTCGTAAGATTAGAGAAACGGAAACAGGTTCTCAGCCAACCAGCTTAGATGACCCTATAAGATTTCAAATGAATATGCACAACACAGGTTTTGTAGACCCCTACGGAAAGCCTTTATTTAAAAGCATAATAGAGACAGAGTCAGAGGTTAGTCAAGCAACTATACTTGATGACCCAGCTAACGCTTTCTGATGTTTATAACTTAAAAATAATATTAAGTTATTTATAAACATTTATGTCTATTTTAGGTATGTGGCGAAAAAGAAAAAGAAATCTTTTGGTAAATACAAAAACGGATTAGAGAAATACTGTGGGGACTCTTTAGCGAATGGCGGGTTTTCTTTTGAGTATGAACCTCAGTTTATTTTGGTGGAGGGGTTTAACTACCCCTCCGACCATTTTAAATCAGTTCCAAAGAACAAGTCTCTTGTTGAGGTTACAGGTAGAAAAACCTTACCTATAAAGTATAAGCCAGATTTCTATCTTCCTGAACAAAAAGTAATCATAGAAACTAAAGGTTTCGTAAGGGCAAATGATTCGTTTCCATTAAGATGGAAGCTGTTTCTTAAATACTTAATGGATTCAGGTATGTCAGACCATGCTCTCTTTATACCAAAGAACAGGTCTCAAGTAGATGAAGTAATAACTTACCTAAATAACCAATGAATCCAGAAGAATTATCTAGACTATATAGTCTGTCCTGCGTCAATGCACACAAGCTCTTAGATGAGCTTTATGAGTGCGTACACACCAATGATGGTGACCCTTTGATTACCCCTGATGAAGTTAAGGCCGTAAGGCAAAAGTTTATGGCTAAGATTCGTCAAGAATTAGAGCTTATACAAACAGCGGTAGATGAGAACTCAGAGCTGTAGCAAGTGCAATAAGATAAAATTTGAGTCTGAGTTCCATAAGGACAGGTCTCGTAAATCAGGGCTACAGCGTTATTGTAAATCCTGCAAGAGACAAGTAGACGTTCATGGTAAAAAAACGTTTGACGGATACTTTATTGTCTACTACCTTCCTAAAGAAAGATACATTGGTATGACTAAAAATTTTACCAAGAGAAAGGGAAAACACAAAGAGAGAGGAAAGAACGTCAAGTATGCGTTCATTGTATTAAAGACAAGAAAAATGAAATTAGCTCACCTAGTAGAAACATTATTCCATATGCTTGGATTTGATGGATTTCGTTACTAGATTAGTGCTTTAGATTTATTTTGACATCTCGGAAAGACGGGAAATAATTCAAGTTGGTTACTTGGAATTAATTGGTTTGGTTGAAAGGGAGCTTAACGGCTCCCTTTCTTTTTCTTCTTTTTTGCGTAACAACATTTTCCATCACATTCAACAGGTCTCGTTGAACACCACTTCTTCTCTTGCTTATTTCTCAAATTGTTTCATGATTATTTTAAACACTAAGAATGCTAATGCCATGTATATGGCAAGGTTCTTAATCTTATCCCATATTGATTCCTTTTCTACGTACACTACCTTGTCGTAGGGAACTTCAATAGTCCGAACTATCGTATCCGAGTCGCATTTCGCGTCTATAATAAGAGTGTCGTTCACCTTTACTATCTTGACTTTGAGCCTGTCCTTCGTTATTGTTATAGTATCGTGTTGCTTCAAAGTCACAGTATCCTTCAAAACCACAGGCGGGACTACAAGAGTGTCCTGTACAACCAATGTGTCCTTTTTCAGAATCATTGGGTCTTTCTGTACCGCTTTTTTCAAGTGCCATTGAGCGCTGCAACTCGTTAATGACAGCACTAGGATTAATTTTACCAGCCATTTCATCCCACGTAATCAAAGTTAGTATAAGTAATGCTTACCGATTTCCCTTCTTCCAATGCTTTAGCAATCGCAGGATAAACTCTTTTGTACGCATTAACACTCGACCCCACCATACCATTACTAGAGCCAAAGTTTGCTTGTTGAGAATCACCCAGAAGAAGACACCCAGCAGTATGTTCGTCAGTGTTACCAGTATGAATAAGGATATACTCAAAGTTAGGAACGTCACGTACCCATAGCATTCCTTTGTGCATCTCCCCGTATTTCTTTTCATACCGCCCATGAAAACCGCCTGTAGTTCTAAGTGTTATCCTGTAAGTACCAGAAGGTATTCTGGTTTCTCCAGCTACCTTGTCTTCACGATGCTCGTCTTCCAGTGTGTAACAGAGGAACTTTCTAACTCCTCCTGTAACATCAAAGAGAATTCCGTTAGTGGAATCTTCCTGACTGCTAAATCTTAGTACCTCTAATTCCATTACTCAGCCTTCTTAGCGAATTTTTCGATACCAGCGATACCAAAGCTACCTAGAGTCACTACTACGAAAGAATTGTAAGTAAATTCATTGATAGGTAAATCCTTACCCCAAAACCCACTCATCACATCTGCAATCATCACAATCACCATTACTGCAAAGGAGAGAAAACCTATAATGGTTTTCTCATTCCAATCGTTGTCATCTTTAAAAATCTTTGTCCAACTCATCATTTTTGTTATTAATGTTTTCATACCTATTATATATTAAATTTTACTTTTGTTTCAATTGACCGTAGTAAGATTTGGTTTGCTCACTAAACGTGTACCCTATAAGCTGTAGATTAGTCTGAATCTCTTTTTTATCTTCAGGGGTCAGTTCTGCTGGGTCACCAAAGTAATGCATAAATAATTGCATCTCAGCCTTAGGTGTCTTCGCAAACTTAATCTCAAAGTACTTATCATCATCTACAGCATTACCTAAAGCTACTCTCTTAAAGTACTGCAAGTAGTAGCGCTTCATTACTTGAGGCTCGTCTAAGTCATTTATAAAATTAGTGACTTCAGTAGGAAGCTTTCCTTTCTCACTCATAGTTCTTAACTCATCTAAGCTGTATTTATCAGCTGCAAGACGAATGTCTTTTCTAATCATACTTACCTCTGTAACAGCTCTCATGTTTGTGAGTTCCGCAATGTCTTTTTTCTCTTTCCAAGCATCTTTAGGTATTGTATACAGGAATGATTTACCAAAACCAAACAGATTCTTGAACTCTTTGTTAGCTTTCTCTGGAGTGATTCCTTTTTTCTCTTCTTTTACTGTAAGAAGTTTATCAGTCATCTGGTACAGCAAAGCAGTAAGCAGTGTTGACTCAGAACCTATTAGTTTTTCCACTGCAACCTCAGCCCTTTTAGGGGATATTGAGCCACGTTCTAAACCAGCAGTAATGTCCCCAAAGAACTTGTAGATATCATGGGTATTAGCATCTTTATATCCTTCTGCAAAAGGCAGTACATCACCTTTATCGTACGCTATGATTTTATCTCTAAATAAATCATAGTTTCCCTTGTAAGCTATTAGACTAGACACTGTGGGTACAGCGCCTATCATACGTTGTCCAAGACCAGATATAACATTCTTTCCTTTTCTAATCTCTGTTAAAGGAATAAATTGTCCTGCTGGGAAAGAGGATAGTATAGAATCTAGGAAGAACCAAGCATCACCATCTGGATTTAAATCGTCCTGAGGAATCTCCTTACCTTTTAGAAGGTAAGTCATATGCTTTGCTGTTATCTCTGATAAAGAATCAAACATTAAGAACTGATGAACCTTAGGTATTCTTATGGTAACATGCTCTCCAAGACTGTTTTTTATTCCTGTAGGTATAATATTGTATCTCTCTAAAATCCAAGGAGATACATTGGAGTACATATCTTTATCTTCATCATCATCCCATAGCATCATTCTAGCAAACATTGCTAATGCTGTGTTTAATGAATAAGACTGCACCTGCTTTTGAAAGAACTTCTTAGGATTTTTTCTAGCGTAATCATAAGATGCTCTAGTACCTTGAATAGCCGCATTAAAGTAGGGTATAACTAAATCAACATCCGAAGAAAGCTCACCGCTTTGAGCAAAATCAGCTATAAGCCTAGCTTCTGCTGCGGCCATACTGTTTATTTGTTCTTGCGTTGCATCAGGCATGCTTTCAGCCAAATTCTGTTTCGTTTTTTGATACACTGCTAATCTTAGTGCTAGCTCCGCTTTTTCACCAAAATAAGCTAGTGCGCCAAATGGATTTAAGCTTATGCCTCTTCTCTGAAGAAAATCTATACCGAACTTTCTCTTTTTCTGATACAGCTTGTCTGGTTTACCTTGAGTTGTCATAAAAGACATACCTCCTCCGTGGGCGTAATACTCTTCTACTAACTCTGTGTTTGAAACAGCATCTTTACTAGCTTTAACAAAGTCTATGAACAACATTGCGTTCATTATAGGCAGGAATCTGTGTTTGTCATATACTCCACGACCTCTGGTAACCTCTCTGAATCCACGTAGAGTACCTGTAATAGCAAAGAAGGGGTTAAGCGCAGTTGCTGTTGCCTTTACTATTTGGCTACCTGATACCCACTTTACTATTCTTCTTGTCTTAGGGGACATGTTAGTTCCCTTAATACCGACAAGGTTGTTGTAATAGTCTTTGTGAACTTGGAAAGCTCTAAGCTTTCCTCCTTCTCTGTAAAATACATTTTTAAAGTTAGCATCTGCATCTTCGTACTGATAGTTGCCAAACCCGTCTTGTTTTATCTGACCGTCTTTAGTCTTTTTAAAGTTACCCTCTCTCATAAATTGACCGTCAGCTAAACTAAAGTTCTTAGCTCTAGCCTCTTTATGCATTTCACTAAACAGTTTGTTTTTAGCCTTCTTGTTCTCTAACGCTCTTAAGCTTATGTCAAGCAGATACTCAGTGTCTGTAAATATTGACGTATCTGAACCACTTCTAATACTTTGAATCTGCTCTCTAGAGAAACTACCGTTTTGTTGCAATACAATTTCATCAACATTTCCAAACATCTTCTCTAAGAACACACGAGGAGAGTAGTCGTTGTTTATGAATCTGTTTTTTGTCTCTAGGTCTATCAATCCAGCTTTGTAATTATCTTCAAGTATCTGACGATATGCATCAAAGTAATTCTCAGCTCTGTTCTCAATCAATGACATTAAAGGCGCTCCTAAAGTGTTCTTGTACTCTTCAATAGCTCTTTCAGCAGCTTGCTTATTCATCTCTACACCTCCGTAGCTTGGATGCTTTGGCATTGTTGAGTATTTCTCTAATTGAGATTCAAAGTACTTAAGCTTGTCTTTAGACTCCTTAATGTCTTTTTCTATCTCTTCTGCTAGCTTCTTGTCTCCTTTAGACTTAGCTTCCGCTAGCTCATTTTGATAGTAAACTATTTGATTTTGCTCTTCACTTACTCTAGACCCAAAGTATCCTCTTTTCTTTATCCAAGTAGAGTCGATATCTATTACACGTCTCATGTAGATATACTTGTCTAGTATCTCGCTTTCAGAATTTGTTAGTTTACCGTAGATAGACTTTCTAATAGTCTGAAATCTCCTATCGGCATATGAAGTAGCTCCAGCTCTATTGACATTCAAAGACATTATATATTTAGATAATCCTTCAGACATAGCTTTTTTAAGCCCTGTCTGTCTGTCCACCCAAGATTGTCTAGATGTAAGTTTTTTCCAATTCCACTTTTTACTTTTACCCGATTCGATTATATGAGCCTCAGCTGCTTCAAACATGTTATCTACTGCACGAGCAGCTTCCTTGCCTGAAGGCCCTTCGTCAGAAAGGGACTCTCTAATCACAGCAGGAGCTATGTATTTAACACTGTTATCAGAAGTAGAAGACAAGACACCTGTGTTTTGAATAGTTTCTCCTTCTACAAACACATAAGATTCTGAATTTAAAGTCTCAGCTTGATTGTACATCTTAGCTAGGTAAGAACCTTCTTTAGAAAAGGTTTCTTTCTTGGATTTTATTTCTCCAGACTTTAATAAATCATAAAGCTCTTTTTTAGCTTTTATCTTTTCACCAATTTCAGCACCGTTTTGGAAAAGACCCTTGTCTATAAAGTTTGATATCAAAGACGTAATACGCTCATCACTTGTCGTGTAAAGCACATTGTTATTAGCTTCATCCTCAAAGAAAAAACTTACAGTTCCTCTGGTTTTAGCAGATATTATTTTTCCGTTTCTAAGAGCTATTCTATTGTTTATTCCTCTCCTCTTAACACGAGAGTCTTCTTTTCTAGAATACTGCTCACGCTGACTATCTGAATAAAGAGTTATGTCGACATTTTGACTGGGCTGGTTGCTAACAGCCATAAAGCTTACTGCCTTTGCATTAACTAAAGAACTTGTTTCAGCAACAGCTTTAAAGACTAGGGGCATTGTAATACTACCCAACTTCCAACTGTTTGGATAGTCACTGTATTCTATTACCCTAAGTCCCTTTGAGTCAGTGTATATAAAACCATATGAAACCTCTACAGTTCCATCAGTTGAAGGAGTTACAGATATATGTAACTCCGAGTTCTCACTGAATATAGTAGAAGCAGAACCTTTAGGCAAAACACCTTTGTGAACTGATTTTACCTTTTCTTTTATTTCAGAGAACGGTATCGTTCTAACAAAGGCTTCACCCACGGAAACCACACCTATTTGATTTATAGCGTAGTCAACAGCTTGCTTTACATTTTTAAACTCTTTGATTTTTTGCACTGATTTAGAATCAGTTACTTGAATCATATCTAACAATAATGGTAAAACATCGTTTGCCTTTTCAGCAACATTATCTTGTAAGAAATTAGAGAACACGTCTGCAAACCCTTCTTGTGTTCCACCTAGTGCGCCCACCCCTAATTCACGAATTAAATCCATGTTACCTTCGTTCAAATGAGATGTCTGAATTATGCCTTCCTCTATATCTAAATATTTAGCAACATCATCAAAGTGCTGGCCTCCAGCAACATCAGTGACGAAGTTTAGAAGCATCTGCTTGAACACCTTATTATCGTAGTCTAGATTAGCTTCTTTCTGTACATCAGAATACATTGAGTCTACGTAGCTTTGTATCAAACCTAATACAGCTTTTTCAGATTCGCTTAACCCATTGTCATTTCCTTCAAAGAAAGCCTTTTCTATTTTTCTATTACTTGACAAGCTGCCGTAAGCAAAATCACTTAACTGAACATAGAACTCTCCTAGTTGGTCAGCTACGTATTCATACTTTTCTAGAATAGAAGGCAAACCATTACCCTGTAATAGCATTTTAATAGCAGGGTGATTAAAGTCACCCATGGTGTGGATAGCTATCCAGTCTATTACATTTAGTCTGTTTGTCTCTTGACCGTACATCATCTTAAGCCCTCTCTTTTTTAAAGAAATAGAACCTAAGTCAGATGAAGAGTTACTCATAACATCAGCTAAATTGCTAATGATTTTCTGGGCAGCTTCCTTTCCTCTAACAACAGATTCTTGAAAAGAAATTCGTTCGTTTATAAAAAGATTCTTAAGAGTAGGGATAAAGTTTTCACCAAACGGTATTAACTTGACATAGTATTCTCCTTTTTTGTCTTTAGCAGCAGGTTGTTCTGCTGCTTCTATTATAAAGTCAGAGAAAGCTTGTTGCATATCTGATGCAAAATCAGAATAATTATTACCCATTGAACCAGTAAGCACGCGGTCAATAGATTCTTGAAGAAGTCTTGAGAAAGCCATGAACTGAACATCCTCTTTAGGTAAGCCTCTAGTTATATCAAGATTTGTATATGTGTTTTCATATTGCTGATAAGCGGTGTATAAATCACCTTCTTTCAGCTTCATTCTAGCTAAAACCTCATTTATAGCAACTGGAGAAGAAATCTTTATAGCCTCTACTATAAATGTAGAGAAACCTCCAGCTCCAGTTCTAGCATTAGCATAAGCCAAGTTTACTACAGGAGTAGGAGACTTAAGTTTGTTATCAGCGTCTGGAATAATAAGTGTAGATGTAAAGGCCAGCTCTGGGCTGTCTATGAATTTAACATCTGCTTTTATGAATTTAGCAAAAGCCGAAAGTGTATCAACTACTTTCTTCTTTTTACTGTCAGTAACACTGTCTTTAGATATAAAAGACTTAGGGTGGATTTTAGCCACACTATTTGCCGCATCGTATGTTTCGTATCTAGTTCCTTTACCTAGTAAAATAGAACCGTCTTCCTGATGAGACTCAAAGAATCCCATTCTTCTTAATTCTAAGCTATGCTCAAAATCAACAGCTTTAATAAAGTTGCTTTTAGACTTTTCGAGACCTTTAATTACATCCTCTAAAGACTCTCCTTTCTTTGGAGCATATGGCTCTTTGCCGATATTATCAATGCTTTCTCTAATCTGTTTCTTTTTAGAGTCTACAATGTTCTTGTGTCTATTTGTAGTAAAGGTCTTGCCAGTTGTGAAGGCAAACTCAAGAGCCGACATTAAAGACTTTATTTCCTTTTCTCCTTCTAACTTAGTCTTAGCGTCCATAAGACCCACTGTTCTAAGAAGCCTAGTTAACATGTCAGCAACACGCTCTACGAATGAAGGCTCTGATTTCTTAGCTGCTTCAATAGCAGATGAGTCACTAAATACAGCAAGGAACTCTGTAACTAATTCTAGGTCTTGAATCTCTTGCGGCTTGCCGTTGTATTTTGCAGCGTGTGCCTCAACAGACTTAGCGTCAGAATTGTTACCCATTCTTCTAAGAATGGAGCGAACACTTGCAGCAGCTCTGGCTGTAGCTTCTGGAGAGTACTGTAGTAAAGCATCCAAAACTGGGTGAATAGCTTCGTGACGAATTAACGTTTGAATATCTTTTCCTAAGATGCTGTTACCGTCAGCTAGTATATGTATTGTATTTGTGCTTGGGTTAAAATGACCCTTTGACCTTTTAGCACCATCATAAGTATCGTTGTAAGAGTCTCTGTTTTGATGTACCACGATTTTTAAGTCTGGTACTACAAGAGACAATACAGTCTTAATCTTGTTTAACGCTGCCTTAGTCTTAGAGTCTAAGTCAAAACCAATAGAACTGATAGGCTCTTTGGTCTCTTTTACTTTTACTGGTTCTTTAGCACTCTCGACAGTATCTCCATCTGCTTGCTTTTTGGTAGCTTCAGCAGCCTTTTTACCAGACTCTTCTGCCCGCTCTGCGGCTTCAAGGATTCTTCTTGCTTCTTCATCTTTCTCTATTTCTGATTCAATCTTAGCTGCGCCTTCCTCTGTAGCCATTTCGCTTAGGTATAGCTGATAAGCCATATCCTGAGCGTCTTGTCCTGTTAGGTTGTAAGTAGTACCCCCGTCTGGAGATTTCATTACAACACGCTTTATATTACCTTTCTTATCTTTCTTTATAGACTTAACGTTTCCTTGAGAGGGAACCATGGTTGTGCCTTGTGGCGCTGCACCTGCTACACTATTGTAAGTGAAAGAACCATCTTCATTGGTAGACATAACACCAACAGCATCAGAGAGTCCAAGCTCTCTGAGCGGTGTATCCGCAAGTTCGTTGAAGTTACCTATCTCTATTATGTTACCTTCGTCTGTCTCTATAACAAGAGTCTGTCCATCTTTTGCGACAACACCTTCGACCAGCATGTTATTAGCTGGGTTGAGGTATCTACCTCTCTTGTTTAATATTTTATTAGGAGTGTCGTCTGGAGTCAAACGCTTTTCAGCCGCATCTCTTTCCTCTTTCTGCTTACGTCTAATTTCAGTAAAGCTCTCACCTTCTAGTGGCGTTACCTCTGCTGCTGTTTCAGTAGCGCCTGTTGGCTCTACGGTCTTATCAGCCTCGACTTTAATGCCAGCCTTAGACTCAAGCTCGCCTTTCTTTAAAAGCGCTCCTGCTAGTTTAGACTGAATAGCTTTTAGCGTACCAGAATTCTTAGTGTCTTTGGCTTGCATAGACAAAGACGATATCTCCTTGTTTAAGTTGTAAAGCTCAATAGCCTCTTTATCACTAAGATTGTTGTAAGCTTTTTTAGCCTTATCGTTAATCTCGTTAATCTCCGCTCTTGTTTCTTGAAGAACTTCTTTTATTATTTTTCTTTTGGCTGGGTCTGATTCTTCCCTAGCCGCTTGTTTTAAATCCTTATACTGTTCCTGAAGGGTCTCAAACTTTTGCAAGTCCTCTGAAAGAGGCTTGTTGTACATTGAGTTTATAACCTTGAACTGAGAAATACCAGTTCCTACACCCATAGGGCCGCCCATAGCCGCACCCAGAATCATAGAATCGTATATAGAGTAGACATCAAATTCATCTCCAGCAATACCATGAGCAGCGACTTGATTTATAACATCTACAAATCCCTCTTCAACAGCTTCTGATGCTGTGTCGTATGCAGCGGTAGCAGCTCCCCTTACAGCAGGTTTTCTCATTGCTGAGGTAAACTTTTTGCTATAAGGCTCTAAGAATTTAATAGCCTTATCGTAAGCTGCTCTCTGAGACTTTAGCCCTGCTTTTCCTATATCATCAGATATACCAATAGCGCCTCTGAATCTCTTAACATTGTTAAGACCACCCATGAACTTACCTACAACTATCTCAGTAGCACCTGCGATTAAAGCTAGGCTTTCTTTTTGTTCCCAAGTGAGGTCTCCTCTATCTACGTTTTGAGCATATGTAGATGTGTATGCGGTCTCTCCAAAGTAAGCTAGACCTACGGTAGGAGCGGCAATGGTGAGTATTAGACCACCAGCAGAGCCTGCTGCGCCAAACAATCCCTTGTATATAGCTCCATCAATATCTCCTTCTTTCCAAGATTCTGTTATACCTCTGCTGTCAGTAGGGTCTATACCTAAAGCGAGCTGCGTTCGAGCAGTTCTTAGGTTTATCTCCTGCTGCATGTTTTCAACTGTGGCGTAATCACCTCTGGCTGCCGCTGCTCTGATAGCTTGATTTCTAGCAGGTGTTCCGATAAGACCGTCGTAAAAAGCCGTTCTTGTTAAACCAAAAACAGTGGGGTCTTTTGTTTCTTCTTCTTTTGCTTTCTCTAAAGTGTTTTCAAATAACACTTGCTCCGAGTATTGCTTACCTGAGTCTACTATCTTTTTTACCTCTTCGTAAGACTTTCCCTTAAAGTCCGCGCCAAATACTTTCTCAATTTTATCAATAGCAGCTTGCTCTGAATATGCAATATTTTCTACGCTGCGGGTTTGAAGATTCCCGTTTTTGTCTCTAGTTGTGTTTACGTATTTATCGTGTTCTAAAAGAATATCTTGAGCTTCACGACCTTTAGCGGCTTCTTCTGTAAAGATAGCGTCGATGACAACAGAGCTTCCCTCTGCTTTTTTCTTAGGCTTCTCTGCTGCTTTAGTACCTACAGCAGGTTGTTCTGCAACCTGCCCAGTTTCCTTAAACCGCTCCATGCTTTCTTTGATAGTTGCAGGAACAGGAACATTTGACGGTGCAACAGCTTTTTTAGACTCTGAATCCGAAGGTGTACTTTCTTGAGCGCCAGTAGATTGAGATTCCGTAGAAGCCTCTTTTTTTTTTAATCTTTCTTCATACTCATCGTAGCCTCCTAAAGAAAAACCTTTTTTAGAAACAGCGTCGTAAAAACGCTTGCGGTCTTCTGGACTTTGCATACGAGCTTCAAACTCTTCAAAGGTTCCTATACTAAATTTATTAGATACTGCCTCGTAAAGAGCTTTATATTCGTCGTTCATACTACCAATCTATTTCTTCTTTCTCTTCTTGCGAAGTTACGGCTTTTTCGCTAGGCTTTATTCCTGACAACCACTTAGAGGTGTCTTCTCCAAATCTAGATTTTAGTATTTCTCTGGTTGCCCTTGGAAGCCTTCCAAACTCTGTAAACGTCATAAGCTCTGCTTTACGCATAAACTGTTTTCCAGAAGTAACAGACCAGAATCCAGATTCTTCTGTAGCCTCTTTGTCTGCATAGACCTTACCATCGGCATCTACACCAATACCTACTATATCGTATGTAAATTTCTTAGCGTCGGTAATGCCTTTTCCTTGCATAGATGTTTCTAAAGCACCATACGTTTCAAACTCTTCTTCCTTAATACTACTAGTATCTACACTCCAGTTTCCGTCATCTCCTTCTAATATCGGGGTTGTTTGTAAAGTCACGCCTTGTCCGAACTCAATTGTTTTTTTAGACCCACTACCATCTCCATCTCCAGAACTTCCAGCACTCCATAAAGGAGGTATAGAGTTCATTACTCTTTCTTTATACCACGCCTTAGCTTGGGCTACTATTTCTTCGTTAGAGCCTAAGTTTGCAATCTCAGCTAGTTTTTCTGCACTGATTTTCGTTGGGTCTTCGACCATTCCTAATCCGTCATCTTCAGATACAGCGTATGCTGTTAATACATCAGCCTGAAATTGCTTGTCTTTATACTTCTCTTCAAACAAAGTGTCTACCCTTGATTGAGCATTTACTGCACTAGAACCAGCACGTATAGCGCCTTTAGTTTCGTCTAAGAAAGATGTAAAGTTTACATATGTACCTTGCTTAACCGTGCGAGGTAGAACGAGTGAGTTATTCATATTCACAGAGGACTGCAAGTATGTAGACTGAGTAGCTGGAACAAAAGCGTCACCATCTTTTACCATTACTCTTCCGTTCTTAACTATAACCTCTCCTGTTCTATTGGTAAATCCCGTGTATAGCTCTGAAGCCTCTTCAGGTGAAAGAGCTACATCTTTAAATCCATTTGCTTTGTTTGAAACGTATTCTTTTCCAGCTACGTCAAGTATACTTCTACCAGCGGTAACAGAATAAGTAAGTTCACTAGCAGCTTGCTTCATTCTTGTTTCTGCGCTAGCTGAACCTGTTCTTTCGTATTCAACAGCAGCTTGTCTAAAAACATCGTAGCTAGAGTCAGCTATTTGTTTGTAGATACCAGTAAGTCCCATGGCGTTATCCATGTATGCCTTTTCAGCACCAGTACCGTCAACTTCCTTTTGAAGCTGTTGTTGTGCCTGCTTACGCTTTTGCTCATTGACTTGGTCAATCTTAAAACCAGTCTCTCCGAGCTTTGGTACTTTAAATACTGTTGTGCCTAATACTGACATTACTTATTCTTTTTAGCGTTTCTCTCGAACTTCTTAAACAGATTCTTGGCAAAAGCACTCTGCTTGGCTATAGCTGCTGCTTGTTCTGGGTTCAATATGTATTCACCACCAGTGGCTTCTCCCACTTTCTGACCGTCTTGTACTAAGTCAATGGGGTTGGTGTTATGATTAAATGCGCCTTCAGTCATCATTCCTCCGTTTCTAAACGAAGTCATTCTACCAAGAGCTGGGGCAAACTGCGCGTACTGTTTGCTTAGAGCATTAATCTGCTTCATCGCTTGGTCGTTTCTGTACTCAGCAGGAACGGCATTCACGTTGTTTTCTGGACTTAAGTCACCAAAAGGATACATGTTTGGCGCTGCGGGTTGCTGCGGCTTTACATTTATTGTTCCCGTACCTTGATATTGACCCGCACCAGAATAAATTGATGAAGCCATAGAGTTTGCTCCGTCTTGTCTATAAGTAATTCCCTGTTGCATAGGCATTGGGTCAGATATAGAAGGCCCTAGTCTAGGCGGTGCTTGCTGAGGAACCGTTGGAGGGGTTCTTAATCCTATTAAATCTTCATTTAACGTTGGAAGATTCTTCTCAAATGCTGACATGTCAACATTTAATAGATTAGATTTAGGAGGAGCAATTGCAGCATCTGGTAAAAGTGCTTTTCTGTTTTCCCCTGCTTTGTTTATGTTTTCTTTATCTATTACTTTCTGTTGCAATTCAGCCTGTCTTGCAGCGTCTCCTGATGGGACTGCTGCATCTTTCTTAGCTTTAGACGCAGACATACCGTACATTAATCCTTCACCTACGCT